>Ga0265297_10000346_pt1 | contig 147398 bp, 126 predicted proteins | sample Munlanlwell13791_FD_192502 | JGI IMG/M metagenome (GOLD analysis project Ga0265297, IMG submission 192502) | Leachate microbial communities from a municipal landfill in Southern Ontario, Canada - Leachate well 137-91 | ecosystem: Engineered > Solid waste > Landfill > Unclassified | place... | reverse complement strand
ATTCTTTTGGCTTTTTGGCGCTTTGAACCTGCCTTAACCCCGCATATTCATCCAAAGTTGACTTTAGAAATTCGGGTGATCCGGAGAGCAATTCTGCCACTACCTGAACAGACCGCGAGGCATCCTTGACATAAAGGGTGGTATTGCTGTATTCGGGGGCAATTTTGACTGCTGTATGGATTTTAGAGGTGGTTGCCCCACCGATCAGCAAGGGTAGTTTTAAGCCCCTTTTTTCCATCTCTTTTGCCACGTGTACCATCTCTTCGAGCGATGGTGTGATCAAACCGCTTAATCCGATGATATCGACCTTTTCATTTTTGGCTGTCTCCAGGATGGTTTCACATGGCACCATTACCCCCAGGTCGATGACCTCATAATTGTTGCAGGCGAGTACCACGCCGACAATATTTTTACCGATGTCGTGCACATCGCCTTTTACAGTGGCTAGCAGAATCTTCTTTTGAACGACCACTTTGTTGGGCAGCAATTTCTTCTCTTCCTCGATGTAAGGCTGGAGCCATGCCACGGCCTTTTTCATAACACGGGCTGACTTAATTACTTGTGGAAGGAACATTTTACCCGCTCCGAAAAGGTCTCCGACTTTGTTCATCCCATCCATGAGGGGCCCTTCAATGATATTCAACGGTGAATCGAATTGAGGGAGCAGTTCGGCTACATCGCTTTCGATGAAGTCAGTGACGCCCTTCACCATCGCGTGCTCAATCCTTTCGGCCAAAGGGAGCTCCCTCCAGGCTTCTACCTTTTCCTGTTTTTCATCAACAGCTTTGATTTTCTCGGAAAATTCGAGCAGACGTTCTGTCGCGTCGGGCCGTCTGTTTTGCACGAGATCTTCGACAAGTTCGAGTAATTCAGCCGGAATTTCGTCGTAAATCTGCAACATTCCGGGATTAACGATTCCCATGTCCAGACCCGCTTTGATGGCATGGAACAGAAAGACCGAATGGATGGCTTCCCGTAAGATGTTATTTCCCCTGAAGGAGAAGGAGACATTGGATATTCCGCCGCTCACTTTGGCATAGGGCAAATGCTCCTTGATCCAGGTAGTTGTCCTGAAAAAATCGATCGCATAGTTGTTATGTTCTTCCAACCCCGTTCCAATCGTCAGAATATTCGGATCAAAGATGATGTCTTCGGCAGGAAAGTGAACTTTGTCCACCAGAAGATGATAAGCTCTTTCGCAAATGGCAATTCTCTTTTCGTAGGTGGTAGCCTGACCCTCTTCATCGAAGGCCATCACCACCACGGCGGCACCGTAATTTCTGATCTTGCGGGCACAATTGAGGAAAAGCTCTTCACCCTCTTTGAGGCTGATGGAGTTGACGATCGACTTTCCCTGGATACATTGTAATCCGGCCTCGATCACCTCCCATTTGGAGGAGTCGATCATGATTGGTAGTCTTGAAATATCCGGTTCCGAAGCGATCAGGTTGAGAAACCTGACCATCTCCTTTTTGGCATCGAGCATGGCATCGTCCATGTTGATGTCGATGACCTGTGCTCCGCCTTCTACCATCTCCCTGGCTACAGAGAGGGCTTCATCGTACTTCCCGTCACGGATCAACCGGGCAAATTTGATGGATCCCGAAACGTTGCACCGTTCCCCGATGTTGATAAAATTGGAGAGTTTATCGATGGTGAGCGGCTCCAGTCCGCTTAGACGGGTAACTTTTTCGGGCTGCGCTTTGCGGTGAGGTTTTGCGGTGGCTGCCAGTTTTGCCAATTCCCGGATATGGTCGGGTGTTGTACCGCAGCATCCTCCGATAATATTGACTGTCAGATTATTTGTAAATTCTGCTACCTGGAGGCTCATCATTTCGGGCGATTCATCGTATTCGCCAAACTGGTTGGGCAATCCTGCATTGGGATGGACGCTGATCAAAAATGGGGCTTTCCTGCTAAGTTCTTCCAGGTATGGACGAATATCTTTCGCACCAAAGGAGCAATTCAAGCCAATGGTGAGCAGATCGATGTGGGAGACGGAGTTGAGGAAAGCCTCGATGGTCTGGCCCGAAAGCGTCCTGCCACTCTTGTCGGTGATGGTTCCGGAAACCATCACCGGAAGCCTGATACCACTCTCTTCAAGGATTTCGTTGATAGCTACAAGGGCAACTTTACAATTGAGGGTATCGAAAATGGTTTCGACTATCAACAAATCGACCCCGCCTTCCAGCAATCCTTCAATCTGTTCACGATAGGACTCTTTCAGATCCTGAAATGAAATGGCCCTGAAGCCCGGATCGTTCACATCGGGCGACATGGAGCAGGTTTTGTTGGTAGGGCCAACCGACCCTGCCACATAACGTGGTTTATCCGGAGTGGAAAATTTGTTGGCTGCTTCAACCGCGAGTCTTGCCGATTCACGGTTAATTTCACGCACAAACGCCTCTGTTCCATAGTCGCTTTGCGAGATGGAGGTTGCATTGAAAGTATTGGTTTCAAGGATATCGGCTCCTGCATCCAGAAAGGCTTCGTGAATCTCGGTAATGGCTTGTGGCCTGGTCAGAGAGAGCAGATCGTTGTTGCCTTTTAGGGAGGAGTTCCAGTTTTTGAAACGTTCGCCCCTGAAATCGGCTTCTGAAAATTTGTACTGCTGGATCATTGTTCCCATGGCGCCGTCAAGGACAAGAATCCTAGATTCCAATAGTGATCTTATATCTGGTTTTATCATGATTTTGAAGTTAGCTTATTTACGATTTCACGGGCTATCAGCACCCCATTGACGGAGGCCTGCATCAATCCGCGTGTAATTCCTGCGCCGTCGCCGCCAAAAAAGAGATTAGTGACGGAGGGGCTTTGAAAACTCTTGTCAACTTTGACGATGTTGGAATAGAATTTCACTTCTACGCCATAAAGCAGCGTTTCGTCGCTCGCCAATCCCGGACTAACTTTGTCGAGGGATTTGATCATTTCGATGATGTCAAAAAGGATACGATGCGGCAATACCAGACTCAAATCACCTGGCACGGCGTCTTTGAGGGTTGGTACGATGTTGTTGCGATAAAGCCTGTCGGAGGTGGTTCGCCGACCCCTGACCAGGTCGCCGAACCGCTGAACCATTATTTTATTCCTGGTAAGCATATTTGCCAAACGTGCAATGTGCTTACCATACTCGATCGGAGCATTGAAAGGCTCGGTGAATTTTTGGGAGACCAGCAGGGCAAAATTGGTATTCTCACTTTTCAGATCTTTGTAACTGTGACCGTTGACCACAGCAAGGTTGTTGTCGTAATATTCTGAGGATACAAATCCACCAGGATTGGAGCAAAAGGTACGTACTTTGTCGTCGAAAGTACGGGTGTAATGGATGAGCTTGGCTTCATAAAAATTATCGTTGATCTCCTGCATCACCTCATTCCGGCACTCCACCCTGACACCGATATCAACAATGCCAACCTCAGTTGGAATGGCCTGGCTGGCACATTGTTTCATAAGCCAATCGGAACCGTCTCTTCCAACAGTCACCACTACATAATTGGCAAAATAACTTTTCACAGCAGATTTTACACCTAAAACCTTCTGATTATCAATGATGAATTCAGTAACCGGAGAATTAAACCGCACCTCTACTCCACTGTTTTTCAGATGTTCGTAAATTGTGCGGTAAAGTTCCTGTGTTTTTTCGGTACCCAGATGCCTGACCGGACATTGCACTAGTTAGAGATTGGCTTCGATCGATTTTCGTCCGATCTCCCTCATTGCAGGTGTTTCAATATGGCCATGAATACTAGAATCCGCACCAAATTTCAGGTAGATGTCGTCGGTATAGCGGATCATCTCCCTTGCTGTTTCGATCCCGATGTAATCAGGCAATGTTCCGCCAACTTCGGGTGAAAGTGAAAGTTTTCCATCCGAAAATGCCCCAGCCCCAGCCCATCCGGTTGTAATGGAACAAGGTTTGCAATTGATACAAACACCTCCGTTGGTGTGCTTGGGACAATGCCGTTTGTAGATGTCTCGTCCTTTTTCGAGCATCAAAATGGAAAGGTCCGGCTTTTCCCTGACCAATTCGTACGCTGTGAAAATGCCGGCCGGTCCTGCCCCAACTATGATTACGTTGTATTTTTTATCCATTTCCCTGCGATGTGCTTGCCTTAAACCAACCGGAGTTTATTAAAAATCGAAATTTTCAATCATTTGGTAGGAAAAGCCAGCAAAGGTAAGAATTTAATCAGCAACATTGAAAATTGATCCGATAGAACCAATTGACCAGATTGACTAATCAAGTTTTTTTATTACTTTTCAGACCATTTTATAAGTACCTCTTTTTTTATACTTAAAGAAATGATCCTGGTTTCAGAAACATCAAATGAATGAATGAAACCCATACGAATTTGATTGATATTCTTCGATTCCATTAAAGCAATAATAGGCAAAATGGCCTTTGTAATGAACTAAACTGATAGATATGGCAAATTCAACTTTTAACCGACGAAATTTTTTGTTTTTAGGCGCAACAGCAACGCTAGGAATGGCAGCACAAGCAATTCCAGCTTCAAAAGAGAAGAAAAAGAAAAAAAACAAAGAGAAAAAGAAGAAGGACATTATCTACCGAACGCTAGGGAATACCGGCATCGAAGTGCCAATCGTTAGTATGGGGGTGATGAGGGCCGACAATCCCAATATCCTGAAAGCTGCCTACGAAATAGGTATCAGGCATTTTGATACTGCCAGTGGATATCAGGATGGCCGTAATGAAGAGATGGTCGGCACTTATTTTAAAGATATTCCGAGGGACCAGGTTATTATTTCGACCAAAATTCATCCGCCGAAAGAGGGATGTTCGACGGAACAATTTCTTGAAAAGTTTGATCAGAGCCTGAAAAGACTTCAGATGAGTTATGTAGATATCCTGTATCTGCATGCTGGTAGCGATGTGGCCTATATCTTGGACCCAAGGTACACTGAAGCGCTAAAAAGGGTCAAAGCGAGTGGAAAAGCGAGATTTATCGGAGTCTCCACGCATGCCAATATGGCAACTGTAATCAATGCTGCTGTCGATAGCAAGTTGTATGAAGTAATCCTTACTTCTTACAATTTCCTCATGAAAGATGATACAGAAATGCAAAAAGCTTTGCAAAGGGCCAACGATGCAGGATTGGGAATTGTTGGCATGAAAAGTATGGCCGGAAGATATTTGGACAAAGAGAAGAAAAAACCGGTCAATTGCATGGCTGCTTTGAAATGGGCACTTTCTAATCCATTGATTCATACTACAATCCCGGGACTTACCAACTTCGAAATGCTGAAAGAAAATTGGAAAGTTGCCCAAAACCATGATCTTGATGAAACGGAGAAGGGTGATTTGCAGCTAGCCATGAACGAGGTAGGACTCTATTGTCATGGTTGTATGAGTTGCTCAGGCCAATGCCCTCAAGATCTTCCAATTCCTGATCTTATGCGCTCCTATATGTACAATTACGGATACAGTTATCCTGCTAAGGCTCATACCACAGTCGCCAAGCTGAACCTGTCACACAATCCGTGTGAAGATTGTCCGGGTTGTACAGTGGCTTGTCCCAATGGATTCGATGTAAGGGAGCGCATTACCGATATTGCGCGTATTAAAATGGTTCCCGCTAATTTTCTGGTATGAGAAAAATATTTTTTATCAGTCTGATTTTGTTTCCGTTGAGTATCTGGGCACAGGGAGTCGTATTCCCCACACTCGAGGGTTGGAAAAGCGATGGAAAGGTTCAGGTTTTCAACAAAGACAATTTGTATGAGCACATTGACGGCGCTTCCGAATTTTACCTCAGCTATGGTTTTGAATCTTTGCAGGTGGCAAGCTGGGAGAGGGATGGAACCGAGTTGACTGTTGAGGTTTACGATCATGGAGATGCGCTTCATGCCTACGGAATCTACAGTATTGAAAAATCTATAAAAGCCGAAATCGTTCCCGCCGGGCTTGAGGGATATGGTGATGCCTCCACATTCAATTTTGTGGCCGGCAATTTTTATGTGAAAATCAACAGTACAAAACTTGATAAGGTTGCCGGATTCAGCTTGAAATCTTTCGCCGCAGCGTTTGCAAAGACATTGTGTTTAAATCCGGAATATCCCAAAGTTATCGGCTTGTTTCCAAAAGAAAACCTTCAACCCAATACCTGTCAGTATATTCCAACCGAGTTTATGGGATTGGGATTTTTGGGCTCGGCTGTCAGGGCTAAATACAGCTTAAACGGGGCTGAGATAACCCTTTTCATCATTGAGCGGGCCGATCGGGCAGAGATTGAGAAGATGGTTCTCAAGTACATCTCTTATGCGGAAGACAAAATTAAAAATCCGGCGGAAGGGGATATTTTGATCAAAGATCCGTTCAACGGAACCGTTTGTTTGAGGTGGAAGGGAAACTATTTGTTGGGGGCAACAGGTTTTTCCGATCAGAAAAGTGTGGCAAGTTTGTTGGATAAAATTTCAGGTAAACTATAATTTTTGAAGATTCAAGTAGCTTGATGCAGATTGCTTCGCTACCAATGATATGTTTTTTATTTGCTTGACTATCAATAGATTGCGAACACGAGGTACGAAGTGTGAAGCAATCTGAAGCATTACTTGAATTTAAAACTGTGTAGATCATAGAGCAAATTTACTAATTTCGCTCACTGCCATTACGAACGAAGTGAAGCAATCTTAAAGAAGCGGCATTATACAGAATAGCAATCAAAGATATTGCATGCATAACGAACAACGATTGAATGGCTTTGGCACGCTCAAGGCCATTTTTTTTGATATGGATGGGGTCATTTATGATTCGATGGGCAATCACTCTGTTGCCTGGAGCAAGGCATTTGCTGCCTTGGGGCTTAATTTTCCACTGGAGCAGGTATACATGAATGAGGGGCGCACGGGTGCATCTACTGTGCAGATGTTCTTTCAGGAGAAGTTGGGAAGAAGGGCAACGGAGGAGGAGATTTCCTTTATCTATGACCATAAAAGCCAGTTCTTCGAAGCCATGCCGGCTCCGGTTCCTATTGTGGGCATCAAGTCTTTGATGGAAAGGTTAAGCAGCGAGGGCATTGATATCTGGGTAGTAACCGGTTCGGCCCAGGAGCTGCTTTTGGGTGGGTTGTGCAGCGATTTCCTGGGATTGGTACAAAAAGAAAAAATTGTCAGTGCAAAAGATGTCCGGAATGGTAAACCCCATCCGGAACCTTATCAGATGGCGCTTAGAAAATCGGGATTTAGGGCAGATGAGGTATTGGTAATTGAAAATGCCCCTTTGGGTGTTGAATCCGCCAAAGCGGCAGGTATTTTTACGCTTTGCATCAATACCGGAATACTTGCCGACGAAATCTTGTGGCAGTCGGGGGCGGATGTGGTGGTTAAGGAGGTTGTGGAGGTTGAGAGGATTATTTTTGAAGAGTGACTAAAGTGACTAGAGTGAACTAAAGTGACTAAAGTACTTCGCACTTACGAGTATTTGTTCGGAGTCCATAACTCTAGTCACTTTAGTTCACTTTAGTCACTCTAGTCACTTCTTATTTCAACTCCTCCAGCATTGCTTTGATATTTTTGTGAATAAGAGGGGCAGTTTCAGATCCAAGTGAGTTAATCTCCCCGTAAGGGCGGCTGTCGCGTCCATAGGTGAAAGGTGCTTTCACATCCCACTGACTTTTGGGAACAATGTATCCGATTTCATCGTTGGCCAGGCCAAACATGAACTTATATTTTCCAGGCATCAACTCCCTTAGCGGGGGTATCTCGACAGCTGATATTTTAAAATCCTGTCCATCCGGCGACTCAACCCCTCCGTTTAGGATTTCAGGATATAGTTCTCCAGGAATGGTTATCATTGAAATCGGTCCGATCTTTATGACTGCAAGTTCCGACTTCATCTTCATCCAGCCGGAGGTTCCCCTTTTCATGACCCCGAGGGTGGCGGCCAGTTTGAACAAGGTGTTGTCGAGCGGGAAAAGGATGGTCTTTGCAACAATGGAGATCGATGAGGAATCGATCACCTCTTCAGGTTTTGCCATTGCCTGAAGCGCCAGGTTGGCCATCTGTTTGCCCTGGGCGGCCGCTTTTTCAAAGGTAGGAGCCTTGAATTCTTCGCCTGAGAATGGGTCTTTTATGGTTAATCTCGGATGGGTGGTCATCAATCCGCCGACGGCAGCACTTGCATAAACGGCAATGCCACCGACACCAGGTATCATCAGACTATCCTTGCTGAAGACTCCTTTTTCGATCCCTTCGCGTACAAAATGTGGAAAATCGGACGTTAGCAGCAGATTATCGCTCCAGAGTGTTTCGGGGTGGTCGCCAAAGGAGATCAGTGTTCCCAGAGTTTTGTTGGTCTCTTTGTCGAGTACCTGGATCATGCGAAGTCCGGCATCAAAGACTTCAGGCTTTCTGGTATCAATGACCAAATTTGCAGCTCCCGTCAGCTCCTGGGAGACCGACAAACGGCAAGGACGAAGATTTTTTGCGGCTGTTTCGATGGCTTTTGCCGCCTGATTTTTTACATATTCCATGTGGGCCGGATCAATGCCACTCTGAAAAGGGCTCTTTCCCCAAAGCCCAAGCAAATCTGGTCCCTCGTGGGTATGGGTTGAGGTAATAACGGCGTAGGTTATGCCTGATTCCTTTGAGATGCGATCTCTTACATCAATCACATCGTTGTTCATGAATCCGATAGCATCCAATACCACGATTGCCAGGCGTGTTTTTCCATCATCAACTACCATAGCCCTTGCCCAAAGGTCATCATGAATTCCGTTGGCTGGTTTGTTGTTACCGAATCCGGCAATCCAAACGGGATCAAATTTACCGTTACCGTTTCCATCGGTGAAGGTCTCTCCCTCACCAGGATCGTATTCTGCATTTTTGTTTTTATCGTCCCAACGGTCCGGAACTGCCGGAGTGATTGGCATGGCAGAAAATCCTGCAGAAAGTTGGGCAGGTGCATTGTTAAGGATTTTCAGGTTCAGATTGTAATCCGGATGCAGGTCTTTGAGATTGTGGCCGAACCAAAAAAAGAGGACGATAACAAGTAGCAGAACAACAATACCTAGGTACTTGAAAAATTTCTTCATGTTAATAGTTTTTAGTAATTTGAATAGTTATCCGTAACAAAGATAGTCATCAGAACGTTTAGGATGATCATTTGCCGACCAGAACTTAATATTTTGATTTATTAACTGCAGCGTTGGAAAAATTGATACTTTTAAGGACCAAAACTATCTATTAATGCTAAATGACTCAACAATCTGGAATGATTTCAGAGGCGGTAAGGGCTATGCACTCCCTTACATTTACTCCCGGCAGGTTGAGCATTTGTACCGTTATGGGAGGAAATTTACGAATGATGAAGAGCTGATCAAGGACACCATTCAGGAGATGTTTTACCATCTTATCCGCAGCCGTGATACTTTAGGGGAAACTGATAATATTCGTTTCTATTTGATGTCGGCTTTTAAGCACAGGATTATCAGAAGGATCCAATCGGAAAAGCATGTCGGGGAGTCATTGAATGAAAATGACCCTTTCGAGTTAAAAATTGAATATTCCTACGAAGACGAGCTGATTGGAAAAGAGACTGAGCGTAAAAAAGCAGAGGTTATCAGAAAGGTACTTAAGGCAATTTCTCCCAGGCAAAGGGAGATTCTATATTACCGGTACTCCTGCGATTACAGTTATGAGGAAATATGTAAGCTGATGTCGATGAATTATGATTCTGCTAGAAAAATGGTTTTCAGGGCTTTAAAATCTTTGCGTGAGCATCTTGACCCTTCAGATCTGATTTTATTGTTCCTGTTCAAAAAAAATTAAGAAAAGAGAGTCCACAAAATTGGCAAATGTGTCTTTATCCAATTAAAGACTAGAGACCAATAAACTCACGGTGGATAATAAATACCTGGAATATACGGCTGAGGAGATGGTGGATGACCGGAATTTTCTGATCTGGTTGAGCCATCTTTCAGAAACCCAAGAATTGGATAAACTCCTTGATGAAAATCCCCATTTTGCGCTAAAAATCAGAGAGGCAAAGGAGATCATCCGGTTGTTAGCTGTGCAAGAGGAGCCTGTTTTACAAGAAGATGTGAATGCAATGTGGGAAAACATTGCCCGGTTTGATCGGACTTACCAATCCGGGTTCACTATCAGGCGATACCATTACCGGTTAAAATATGCTGCTGCTGTTTTGATCATTCTGATGTTATCCACCCTTGGATACTGGAAGATAAAACAGGTTGAATCGCCACAGTGGTATACATTTAAGCCTGACACTACGGTTCAACAATCCAGATTAATCCTGGCTTCGGGGAAGGAGATCAATTTGAAAAAGGACGAATCCACAATTTCAGTAAACGCAAAGGGTCATGCCATTAGGATCAACAACGACAGTCTTATTGCGATGTCGGACCTCAGTGAGAAAAGTGCAGTAATGCCAATGAACCAGGTCGTTGTTCCGTATGGAAAAAAATCATCTGTCGAGCTGGAGGATGGCACCAAAGTATGGCTTAATGCAGGAAGTAAGCTAGCTTTTCCTGATAAGTTTACAGGGTCGAAACGGGAAGTTTTTCTCGAAGGGGAGGCCTATTTCAATGTTACCCACGACAAGAATAAGCCATTTTTCGTAAAGACTAAAGAGGTCGTCATCAGGGTTTTGGGCACAAAATTCAATGTTTCAGCTTACCGGGCCGACAATGAGGTTATGACAGTACTTGTGGAGGGCGCAGTTTCGTTGAGGGAGAACAAGGGGATTAACCTGTTGGGGAAGGAGACCATTTTGAATGCGCACCAGAGAGCTTCGTTCAATAAAACGGATTTAACAACCAGGGTGAGTGATGAAGGCAATGTGGGAATTTATACTGCATGGACGGAGGGTTGGTTTCCATTTTGTAAAGAGCCATTGGTCAATGTGTTCAAAAAAGTTGAAAGATATTACAATGTTCAGTTTGTGTACAGCGAACTTTTTCCATCAGGAGACCTGATCAGCGGGAAGTTGGATCTTAAGGATTCTATTGAAGATGTAATGAAGGTGCTGGCTGATGTTGCTAAAGTTACTTACAGAATCGACCAGAAAAAAATATTTATCGAGTTAAAACAGGAGATGCCTATGAGGAAATAAGTCGAAAAAGTAAGCCGGAGAGTCTGCCAACCCACCGGCTTTTGTTCCAGTTCACTTGAAAGTTAAACATAAACAGTACAAATCTATGAAAAAAAATCAGGTTCATCCGTGTACCTATCACAAGGTCATGACCAAAATCTTATTGAGAATGAAAATACTGGCCGTTTTTATGCTCATATCCATTGCGACAGTTTCTGCAAAAAGCTACGCTCAACAAACCAAACTAAGTTTTTCGTTGAATCAGGTAACGGTAGCACAAGTATTTTCAGAAATCGAGAAAAACAGTGAGTTTATTTTGCTTTACAACGAAAAGACGTTGGATCTCAACAGGATAGTCTCACTGAATGTTGATAATGAGGGTATTGAAAATGTTCTTACGCAATTATTTGCGGATACTAAAAACAGCTTCAAGATTTACGACCGCCAGATTGTAATCCTTGAAGCAGACGGTTCGGTGCCAACCGGGATCGTGACTGATGTTTCCCAACCTCAGCGGAAAGAAATCAAAGGAAAAATTACAGATGAAAATAAAATGCCTTTGCCGGGGGTATCAATTGTTCTCAAGGGAACAACCATAGGTATCACAACAGATGTCAACGGCGAGTTCTCTTTGAGAGTCCCTGTGGATGCAAAGACTTTGGTGGTCTCCTTTGTCGGGATGCAGACGCAGGAAGCTGACATTAGTCAAAAATCAGTGGTCAATATTTCCCTTGCAGCTGTTTCTGTTGGAGTCAGTGATGTGGTGGTTACCGCATTGGGTTTGAAACGTGAGAAAAAGGCCCTGGGATACTCCGTTGGTGAAGTAAAGGGCGAATTGCTGACGGAAACCCCGCAGGTAAACGTATTGACCTCACTTCAGGGCAAAGTGCCCGGGGTAAGAATTTCGCAAATGAATGGAAATGTAGGATCATCCGTTAACATCATCATCCGGGGCGCCAAGTCACTGAACAATGACAATCAGCCGTTGTTTGTGATTGACGGGGTTCCGGTATCAAATGCCTCGAACAATATCTACAATGGGGCCGATATGGGTAATGCTATTTCGGACTTAAATCCCGACGATGTCGAGAGTATTTCCGTATTGAAAGGGGCCAGCGCCGCGGCATTGTATGGTTCACGGGCTGGAAACGGAGTTATTTTGATTACCACACGCTCTGGTGTGAAAGGGAAGAAAGGAATTGGTGTTGCCGTTAATTCATCCATTGTATTCGATGTGATGACAGACGTCTATCCATATCAAACCAGGTTTGGTAGTGGGAAAGCGGGGGCACATATTCTTGAACAGGCTGAGAACGAATCGTGGGGTTCCCAATTGGATGTTGGGGAGAAATGGGTATTGTGGAACAGTAAAGGAGCGGCCGTTCCTTTGGTATCTTATAAAAACCGTATCCAGGACTTTATGAGGACAGGATATACCCTTACCAACAATGTGGCGGTTGACGGGAACAACAAGAATGGCTATTTCAGGTTATCTGTGGGTGACATGAGAAATACCGGCATGATCCCAAATACGGATCTGAAAAGGAGCACCATCAACCTGAATGCACAATACAAATTATCTGATAAGCTATCGGTTACTGCCAATTTTAACTGGAACGAAACGGGATCTGCAAATCGTCCAAATGTTACGGGAGACGATCGCAACGACGTAGTCAGGAGCCTTTATGAGAAAGGCGCCCAGGTGAATATCAATGACCTCAAAAGTTACTGGGTACCAGGATTGGAAGGGATACAGCAACTTGTCAATGCTTCCAAACAGAACAATGCCTATTTCGTCGCCAATGAGAATACCAACTCTTTTATGCGGGACAGGTTGATCAGCAAAGTTCAATTTGATTGGGACATCACGAAAGAGTTGAGCCTCATGGGCCGCTTTTCGAGGGATGCTTATACCGAAAACCGCGAAGGTAAAAGAGCCTTCAGTACAACGACCAATACGACAGGATACTATAATGTGTATAATTTCTACAACAAGGAAAACAACATCGAATTAAATCTCTCATACAAAAAGAAAATTAACAAGCAATGGAATGTCAACGGGTTTTTAGCGGCGAACCAAAGGTCTGTTTACGGGCGGGCAATAAGCAACACAGCCGCTTCGCTTGTTATTCCCCAGTTGTATACAATCTCTAATGGTGTTCCCGGAACCATCAGTTACAGCAGCAGTTGGTACAAAAAAGCTGTGTACAGTGTATACGGAATGGCATCCATCGATTACAAGGGAATGGCTTATCTTGACTTAACAGGACGCAATGACTGGTCAAGCACATTGCCAGAAGCAAACAGGTCTTACTTCTATCCTTCTGCATCATTGAGTTTGCTTTTTTCAGAAATGTTTACAATGCCAGCATGGGTCAACTATGCGAAACTAAGGGCAGGCAGTGCACAGTTGGGAAATGATACAGGCCCTTACAATTTGGATCCCTCCTTCTCCATCGGAGCTGACTGGGGAAGCTCCAAACAAATGTTCATGGGAGGAAATCTTACCAACAATACATTAAAACCGGAACGTTCGATTTCCAATGAAGTGGGTGTCGACCTGAAATTCCTGAAAAGCAGGGTTGGACTTGAAGCTACTTATTACATTGTTCAGAACAAGAACCAGATCTTAAATATTTCTTTGCCCATTGAATCGGGGGCCTCTTCCAAATCCATTAATTCAGGGAACATTGAGAGCAGGGGTTGGGAAATCAACCTGACGACTTCACCGGTCGTGTTAAAGGATTTTAAATGGGACCTGAATTTTAGTTTTACCAAAAACAAAACCCGACTGAAGGAACTTGCCGAAGGATTGACCAACATCGATTTTTATTCCATTGAAGGAGGAAACGGGGTGATCCGTACCAAGGTAGGTGAGTGGATGGGGGATATTTGGGAAAAACCGGTTTTAAAGGTAACAGATAAAGCATCACCATATTATGGATACCCAATCATCGCATCCTCCGGTAAATACCAAATGGACCAGAATCCGTCACACATGGTTAAGATTGGTAATTCTAACCAGGATTTCATACTGGGAATTCAGCCAACTTTTACCTATAAATCATTTTCCCTATATGCCAATATTGAATGGAACCACGGGGGGCAATTCTATTCCAATTCATGGATGTTCATGCAAAATAATGGTGTAAATGCAGGTTCATTCAATGGTGCGCCATACGATAAGAGCAAAAATATTGTCGATCAGATCAAGGCAAATCCAGATGCATTCTTTGGCAATTGGGTAGGTGGCCGGCTTCCTGAATTGGGGGGTTTTGCATGGCCAAATCCAAATCCGGTCACACGTTATGCCGATGCCAGCTTTAACCCGGGGGTATACGAAGTCACAGTTGGAGGCGTCAAGAGTTATGTAGAAAATTTGGGAGACCCGGCGCTGACGAAATGGCTAGACCCTTTTAATGCCAACCAGGCATCCAATAGGGCAATCGTGGACAGGGCTGTCTTCAGTTCAACTTATGTTAAATTAAGGGAAGTAAGTTTAACTTATCGCCTTCCAAAGAAATGGATACAGAAAATCAACGTTCAGAATACATCTGTATCTATTGTCGCTACCAACATCTATGAATGGACAAAGGCAGGTATTCACATTGATCCTGAAAGGGCCTACCGGAATACCGGTAGTAGCTGGATTCAAGGCGCTGAGTACTACAACATGATGCCTTGGACAGGTTCGCTGGGATTTAAGTTAAACTTTGATTTTTAAAAGAGAATTACCATGAAGACTATAAAATATAAGATAGTTGTTGCATTGGCATTGATATTTCAGACCATATCCTGTATGGATTTGAATGAATTAAATGTTAGTCCGAACAGTCCTGTTACTGTCTCATCAAATTATATCCTCACTTATGTGCTTACAAATACTGCAAAGACTTACAAATCATTGGGTGATCATAAAACAGGTGTCGCAGGGGCCATGCAGTACAATCAAATGGGTACCAATGATGGAATGCCGGAGGTTAACCAATATTTTTGGACCAGCGGTTCGTGGGGCGGTTATTATGATATTTTAAGAAATGTTGACATCATTCATGACAAGTCTATCTCCGAAAACAATAAATTTTTTGAAGCGATATCCTTGACATTAAGGGCATTCCTTTATGGTACCCTTACCGATTTATTCGGAGATGTTCCTTATTCTGAAAGTTTGCAGGCAAAGCAGGGTATCTATTTTTCCAAATATGACGATCAAAAAGAGATCTATAAGGGTGTTTTGGCAGATTTAAAAAGTGCGGAAACCCTTCTTGGGGATCCGGGTATATCCAATTACAAAATTTCTGCCAGTGCAGATGTTCTCTACAGTGGAGATCCAGTTAAATGGAGAAAATTTGTCAATTCACTGAGGATGAGGTATAGCATGCGATTGATTAACAAGAAGGCCGACATGAGCGCCATGGGTGTTGATGTGGTTGCAGAATTCAATTCTGCCTCAGCTCTGGCATTCACCTCGAATAGCGACAATGCGGTGGTCAATTATCTGGGTACAACGGCCAATAACTCTGCAAAGGGTGGATTGTTGAATACTTCCAACCCGGAATACCAAACCAAGCCCTGTAAAACCCTGGTGGATAAACTGAAATCGTACAGCGATCCAAGATTGCATCGTTGGGCTATTCCTGTACAGACAAAGTGGGATTTTAATGCAACTGTTTCGTCGGACGTAACAGTGAAAAACTGGTTTGGGGAGACATTCAGTGTGAAAATCCTTCCCACGACAAACACAGCGCTTGACACTTCGTTTTATGTTGGTTTGCCGGCAAACATTGCCTTATTCGATGCACAGGCGTACAACAATGGTGCAGGACCTGCTTTTGCGCAGCCGGAAAGAAGCCCGTATATCTCTTATCTGCACTCCAGGTTTAGGGCAAATAGTGAGACTTACATTAAGATGGACCTGATCATGTACAGCGAAGTTGAATTTTTGCTGGCCGAAGCTGCACAAAGGGGAGGCTTTTCGGTCTCTGATGCTGAAACACATTACAAAAATGGCATTGTGGCTTCCCTGAGCAGGTGGGGTATCTCCGATGGTTCCAACGGTTTTAATTTTGCTGCTTACTACCTGAATCCGAAAGTTGGTTATTCAGGAGCGAGCAACAAACTGGAACGGATCATGGACCAAAAATGGATCTCTTTATTTTTCAATGTAGAATCCTGGTTTGATTACAGGCGTACCGGTTATCCTGGTTTGATTACAGGTCCTGTGACACAATACGGAGCGGCAATACCCTTGCGGTTTTTATATCCGGTACCAAGTCAGGATCCCAAATACCTGGTCAATTATAACGCGGCAGTCGCCAAATTGGAGGTAACCAGCTTTGTTCCTACAGGCCAAAGTAAAGACCACAATTATTCCAGGATGTGGTTGCTGCAAGGAACAGGAAAACCTTACTAATAGAGTTTAGCGCATTTTGTGAAGTTAGATTGTTAGTTGACAGGGCCGCTTTTGTTGAGAAAGCGGCCTTTGTTCTGACAATAAAAAGAGCTCTTACATCAGAATACTTTGATCAATGATCCGGAATATTAAATTTTACCGCTTTACCTGCATGATCTAACCTGTTGATTAATTTTGATTTACAAACTATTTATATAAATAGTGTAACATTTCTGATAAATTGGAGTCTTATTGATATCGAGTTTTTATTGTTAGAGCGGTTAAACAAAGTTTAGTAATTGAGGCCGTCTCCTTCGGGGGGCGGCCTTTGTTGTTATCGATCAAAATAATAGCTATTTTTACCAATCAACAATCATCAAAAATCAAATATAGTCATGACAAACAGAAGAGATTTCTTTAAAACGACTTCACTTATCGTTGCCGGCAGTGTTGTAGGGGCCAATCTTTTAACTGCAGCTGAACCAAAAAAGTCAAAGAAAAAAAAGGTTGGGCTTCAGCTTTATTCCCTGCGGGATGATATGGGCAAAGATGCTTTAGGAACCCTTAAAAAGGCTGCCGAAATGGGCTACTATTCACTCGAAACTGCCAGTTACGATAATGGGAAAATATATGGAATGCTTCCGGATGAATTCACCAAAAGGGTGAAAGATTTGGGTATGAAACTCAGCAGTTGCCACCTTGGCGGGCCTAACTATACCAAAGAAACACATACAGCTGCCATGGACTGGTGGAAAAAGGCCATCGAAGATCATGCCAAAACCGGGATGAAATTTGTGATTAAACCAGGAGGTTTGAAATGGCCGGATAAGCTGAGTGATTTGAAAATTCAAATGGATTATTTCAATGCAGTTGGTGAATTAACTGCTGCCTCAGGAATGCAGTTCGGTTGGCACAACCACAACCATGAGTTTACCAAAATTGAAGATAAAGTGATCATGGATTTCATGCTTGAGAATACTGATCCCAAAAAAGTTGCTTTCGAGATGGATGTCTACTGGGTGATGAAAGGTGGATGTTCTCCCGTCGAGTACATGAAGAAATACCCAAACCGTTTCCAACTGCTTCACATCAAAGATGAAAAAGAGATTGGCGAAAGTGGATTGCTAGATTTCAAATCCATCTTCGAAACCGGCTATTCTATCGGAATTAAAGATTATTTCGTTGAAGTAGAGCGTTACAATTTTGAGCCACTTGTCAGTGTACAGAAGAGTTACGACTTTATGGCCTCAGCGGCGTATGTAAAATAGTTTAATATTGTTTGAAATGTTTTTTTTGTTTGAAATGTTATGGATTCGAGCGAATTCATTTAACCTTTTAAACCCTTCAAACATTTCAAATATTTCAAACATTTCAAACATTTGGAATAATGAACGGTTTGCAGAGGACTTTGGATTTTTTGGATGGAAGGGCAGTCGACAGACCGCCCTTCCACCCAATCCTGATGCGGTTTGCGGCAAAATATTCAGGGGTAAACTACCGTGATTTTTGTCTGAACTACCACGACAAATGCAATACCAACCTCCGGTGTGCTTCCGATTTTTCATACGATTGGGTCAATGTAATGTCTGACGCGTATGCGGAGGCGGCCTCCTTTGGCACCCGAATCAGTTATCCCCTGAATTCACTTCCCGTTGTTGAAGCTTTGTTGATTAATGACATTCAGGATATTGACAAACTAAGGCCACTCAAAGTAAATGATCATCCTCGGCTTGTATCACGGATTGATGAGATAAGCTATTATAAGAAACTGGTCGGAGATTCCCAGTTTATTTGTGGTTGGGTAGAGGGTCCACTGGCCGAATATTGTGATGTGCGAGACCTTTCTGCTGCCTGCCTTGATTTTTATGAACATCCCGAGGCGCTCAAAAAGGCCCTGGAAATTATCACCGAGAGCGCCATTAATTTTATTGAGGCACAAATATTGGCCGGCGCACACTGCATTGGCATTGGCGACGCGGTTTGCTCGCTGATCTCGCCGGATCTTTATAATGAATACATCTTACCTTTGGAAATAGCCCTTGTCGACCACGCCCATTCGCTTGGGGCGAAAGTAAAATTGCATATCTGCGGAAATACCACAGCCATCCTGCCAGATATGATCCGAACAGGGGCCGACATTGTGGATGTTGACCATCTGGTTGTATCCATGGATAATTTTTTGCCTCTGTTGTCTGCCAATCAGGTTTTCTCAGGGAATAGCGATCCTGTTTCTGTGATCCAGAACGGTACACTGGACCAGGTTGAGGCCAGTGTTCAATCTTGTTATGCTGCCACCAAAGGGAGGGGTATTGTATCAGCCGGATGCGAAATAACCCCTGAGACGACTGTTGAAAGGTTACTTGCATATTCCGCCATTGCCCACAGACTGAAAGCTTGAGATTCGAAAAGCCGCTTTGTACAATCCATGGTGAAAGTGGTTATATTTGATGTGGTTGCCGGTTTGGCCATTCTTGCCGGTACAATGGTCTGTCCATGAAACGAAAACATATCATTATTCTCTTCTTTTTACTTCCCTTGATGATACCTTTGGTTAGTTATCTGGTATGGAAGTTCAAAGAGAGCAAGCCGTTAAAGGTATTGATTTATGATATGACGGTACCTTTAAATTCCTATATCGAACACAACTCCTTCAGCTGGGTGCTTATCCAACGGAAATTTACCTCTTTCAATCAGTTGAACAATCCTGCTGTTAACTACAAAGGCTTTTTCCCGCAAAAGGATTTCAAATTTGTTACGAACGATTTTTTGAAACTTTCCAACGATCAGGTTATTCAGGCTGCTGATAGTCTCGATATGGTCTACTTTACTGATACTTACGGCATCTATTCCAATGAGTGGTACAAGGACCAGACGATCAATGAAAGATCCTCAAAAATATACGGTGGACTGAATAAAAATGATCTTGTCCTAATCCGCAGGCTTCAGGATTCCCGAAAGCTTGTGATGGCGGAATTCAATTTTCTGGCTAGTCCAACCACCGCTTCTATCAGGCAGGAGGCAGAAAAATTGCTGGATGTCAAATGGACCGGCTGGGTAGGCAGATATTATGAATCGCTGGATACCATTGTCAATCCGGACATTCCTTCGTGGGCCAAAAAGCTTTACGGGCAGCAGTACCGCAAAACATGGAATTTTCATCAGCCTGGAATTCTTTTCGTCCATGAGAACGATCAGCTAGTTGTGTTGGAGATGGGTACAACCCTGAAAGAGGAGATTCCGTGGGTGTACACCTCCAAGTATGGACAGCAAGTGTATGAAATTCCCCAAGAGATAACCTATCCTTATTGGTTTGACATCATGGAATCAGGCGAATCGAACCGGATCGTTTCGAAGTATAAGATATATGCAAGCGAAGCAGGCAAAAAGTTGATGGCAAAATATGGGATTCCGGACGTTTTTCCCTGCGTGATTGAGAATAAGGAGAAGAACTACTACTATTTCTGCGGCGATTTTTGTGATGCACCCATCGATTTGGAAAGCTCCAGATTTGCCGGGGTAATCTATTTTCACAGGTTTTTCTACGACAAATACAATTACATTGACCGTACTACCTTTTTCTGGCACTTCTTCAGGCCCATGGTGACCAATATTTTGGATGAATATTGGGAAAATATGCAAACGAGAAAGACGAAAAATAAAAGTAAAATTTAACCACGAAGGGCACAAATGGAAAACATATCTCATCGGATGATTGTGACCTTTGTGTGTTGACTTTGAGTCATTTGTGGTTAAATTATTTTCCTCTGACTTTCATTTTGAGCGTATAGACAGATGTACGCGCCGTAATGAAGAGGATATCCCTTTTCTTGCCTCCAAAAGTGAGATTGGAGGGCTCCTCTGGAACCTCAATCCTGCCAATGTGTTCCCCCTTCCGTGAATAGACCGAAACGGATTTGTGGGTAAGATAGACATTGCCTTGTTTATCGATGGTCATCCCATCAGAACCTTCCGGAGCAAAGAGGGTTTTCGAACAAAGTGATCCGTCTTTGCTGATGGTATATTTCCAAATCTTTCCATCGTTGATGTCGCTCACATAAAGTATTTTACCGTCGGGGGTACCAATCAGACCATTGGGTTGCTTGTAATCGCCGATGACCCTTGTTACCTTACCTTCCGGACTCAGGTAATATACACCTCTGTGATCTTGCAGCTCTTTGTGGCCGGTCTCCCAGTATTCCCTGAAGTAATAGGGATCGGAAAAGTAGATTCCTCCGTTAGGGGTGATCCAAAGGTCGTTTGGTCCGTTTAAATGGAAGCCGTTGAAGGACTCCGCAAGGATTCTGGGCTGTTTCCCCATCGAGAAGGCAATGAGCCGATTGTGGAGATCTGCGCAGGCTACCAGTTCCCCCTTTTTGTTGAAGTAGGTACCATTGGATCGTTCGCAGCCCTGTATGAAGGTTGTAATGGATCCATCCTCGCTCCAGATTTCGATCTTGTCGTTGGGTTGATCGGTGAAAAACACCCTGCCATCCGGAGCGACTGCAGGGCCTTCGGTAAAAATATATCCCCCTCCTGCTTTGGTGATTTTTTCGCCTTTGGCAATTAATTTTTGGATGGGATCAGGATCAATAGCCATGGCAGATAGTGAGCCAGCTACCAGCAGCAGGAGGAGAATATTCTTCATGTTAGTATTGGGAATCGCATGTTGGCATTGGGTATTCCACCATGCATGAGTTGAGAAATTAATGGTAATAAGAGAATTATTGCAATTATCAGGCCAAAATAGAGCGCCCAGCGGTCTTTGGGATAGAAATTTTGTGCCTGGTTATTTTGAAACGGGGATTTCGATTTTCTTAGAAGGAGGAGGAAGGCGATGAGGTTGAGCACATACAACGGCTGTTCGCTCCTGAAATTTCCCATGAACAGACCTGTAACCAGGTAACTCCAAATGATGTAAGCGCTAAAGAGGAGGAGAAATAACATCATTAATTCACTTTGGCCCATGCTAGTTTTCCCACGCAATTTATACCTGACTATCAGGTTTATAGCTACCAAAATCACGAAGGTTAGCAAGGTGAGGAACAAAGCTTTGGAGGCATCATTTTGAATAAAATTGCTTTTCACCAGGTCGCTTACCATGAAGGCATCTTTCCATACCAATAATGGAACAACCAGTAGGATTACCATCAAAGAGAGATTGTTTTCGTACTTCCTTGGAACCTCAATGTCGGTAGGCCAAACCGAAGTAAAAACGCCATAAGCCATCCCGGAACCGCCCCAGAACCCGATGTTGTATTCCATCACATTCCACATGTTGAAATGTAGCTGAAGGACATTGCCGGTTGTTTGCAAAAGATTCCCGAAAGAGAAGCCGAAACCGGCTCCCAGCATGGCATAAAAGGCAACGCGAAGGGCGGGGGAAAACCCATTTCGAACCATGTGCCACACCATCATGGCGCCAGCTCCCAGGCAGATCGCCCAGGCCTCTGATCTTGGCGGGGTCATGAGCAATTCTGCCTGCACGATCAGAAAGTAATAACCGATCAGGCCACCGGCCGCCATTTCGGCAACCAGCGATGGCCATTTCACCCGGTTGGCAGAGGTTGAATTGAGCGATAGGCCAACGAGTCCACCGCCAATCAATCCGAAGAGTCCACCGATGACATAAAGGGAGAGAAATCCATAGGTCGAATTGAGCAGATCGAGGGCCCTGCAATAGCCGACCACCATGCCATAGCTGATCATGCCGGTTGTGCCCCAGCCAATGGCCCCGGCGGCGATGATGGGGAGCATTTTGTTGTACCAATCTGCGCGACGGGCGACAAGGAGCAGGGCGGCAACTCCGATGATTCCAGCAAAGGCAGCGCCGGGTTCGTGACCAAATTGTCCGCGAATGGCCCAGGCCGTGCCAAAGGCAATGCCAACCAGGAGGATGGAGAGAATAAGTTGATTCTTCTTCATGGTAATGTGTTAAATAGTAGTAATTGGATCAGTCAAAGCTAGTAAAAGATTTTTGGATTACACGGATTTCAAAACGGATGAATCAGATTAACCCCGGCCCTACCACAAATTACACAAATGAACACATCCTTACCACGGATTACACAAATTACACGAATTGAAAACGCATAATACTTTTCAAACAATATTAAACCATTCAAACCTGTCCTTACCACAAATTGCACAAATTGCACAAATTAGAAAACTACTCTATTGCCAACTCTTACCGTTTACAAGTGAAGCGTGTTTTTTACCACGAAGTGGTTTAATATGATTAGCCCAGGGTAAAGCGACGAAGGAGCGGTACCCTGGGTTGAGGATTGAAAATGGGAAACCGTCTGCGAGCTTGTTTTCATTATTGACCAATTCTCATTTCAGAAGGAAGAAATCTAAGTCTGAAAATTGCGCATCATCGCAGGCATCGTAAATGGCATTTTATTAAAATGGTAACAAAGGAAAACAGATAGGGTCACAAAGGGTTAATTGTGAATTGTACAATTTGGCGTAAATTTGCCGGATAAATCACGAATGATGACGACGTTTAGAGCAGATGAGTTTATTGGCAGGATGAAGGGGCAGGTGGTGCTGGATATCCGCACGCCCGCTGAATTTGCCGAAGGACATTTGCCAAATGCCATCTCTTTTCCGTTGTTCACGGACGAAGAGAGGGTTATTGTAGGTACCCTCTACAAACAACAGGGCAAGGAAGCTGCCGTGTTGAAAGGATTGGAGATTGTAGGTCCCAAATTGAAAAAATTCGTGCTGCAAGCCAGAAAACACCAGGGACCTCTTTACTTATATTGCTGGCGTGGCGGCATGCGAAGCAACAGCATGGCATGGCTTTTGCAAACAGCCGGCCGGGAAGTTTACCTGCTTGAGGGCGGATACAAGGCATACCGATCACATTGCAGGGAGCTTATCTCAAGCGGGCTCAAACTGATCATGCTTAGTGGGCCAACTGGATCTGGGAAGACCGAAATACTTCATCAGCTTGATTCCCTCGGACACCAGGTTTTGGATCTGGAGGGGCTTGCCAACCACAGGGGTTCCAGTTTCGGCGGGATTGGTCAACCTCCACAGCCAAGCACCGAGCAATTTACCAATCTCATTTTTGAGAAGATCACTGAATTCGATCTCTCCAAACCCATCTGGGTGGAGGGGGAGAGCCAGGCCATCGGAAGAGTGAACATCCTCAACGAACTTTTCTCTCAGATGGATTGCTGCCAGACTATTCGCATCGATCCGCCTACTGATGAACGGATCGAAAGACTGTTGCGCGATTACGCCGCTTTTCCGGCTGAGGAGTTACAACGCAGCATCGAAAATATCAGCAAAAGGTTGGGAGGCAAGGATACCCAGGAGACGCTGGAGGCGCTTCATGCAGGAGATTACCGAAAAGTGACGGAGATTACCCTGGCCTATTACGACAAGACCTACGACTTTAGCATGGCCCGTCGCAATACGAAGATGATACAGTTCATTCCGAAATCGTATGTACCGGAATTATTAGCGCCTGAATTGGTGGAGTTTGCCGAGCGGGAGATAAGGTTTGAATAGATTGCCCTTCGACAGGCTCAGGGACCGGCTGTACAGAGATCAAATCTGGCCCTTCGACAGGCTCAGGGAGCAAATGGCTGACGTTAACCTAACGCAATGCTTCTGTTCCCTGAGCTTGTCGAAGGGTTGTCTCGCCAACAATATGAATATGACCTCGGTCCCTGAGCCTGTCGAAGGGTCTAAGGAACAATGGGGTTTAGATAGATGTTGAAATATTTAAAGAAAATAAATAGATCAAATGCAAACAGTAGATGGCAAAGGGTTGCTCTGTCCGCAACCGTTGATATTAACCCGGAAGGCGCTCAAAAATTGCCTGCCCGGCGAGACCTTGAAGATAGAGTGCGACAACCGGACTGCCTATCAAAATATTCTTACCTATCTGAAAGACCAGTCATTGTCTCCTGAAGGCAAGGAAAGCGATGGCCTCTTCAGCATCACGGTAGTGAACCAGCCCGTTGAGGCAGTTGAAGCATCCGGATCATGCAGCATCGATCCGGGGATTTGTTCCTCTTCCTACGTTGTCGTTGTGAGCAGCGACAAAATGGGTGAGGGCGATCCTCAGCTTGGGTCTATCCTGATAAAGGGATTTTTGAATGCCTTGATAGAGCAACCGGTACTACCCACGCATCTGCTTTTTTACAATGTCGGCGTAAAACTTACTACCGTGGATTCGGGTGTGAGCAGCGCGCTCCTGGCTTTGGAAGAGAACGGTGTTGAGATTCTGAGCTGCGGTACCTGTGTCGATTTTTACGATATCAGGGGAAAGATGGCAGTGGGTAAGATATCCAATATGTTTACGTTGACGGAGACGATGGCGAAGACCGGGCATATCATTAAACCCTAGATATATTGTTTGAAAAGTTTGAAGTGTTTGAAAAGTTTGAAATGTTAAATCGGCCATCACCACAAATTGCACAAATGGACACAAATTGATTTGTTCTCTGGGCGGTGCAGCTCAGGGAGCAATTGTTCGGAGAGCAATAACCCTTCAAACATTTTAAACATTTCAAACAAGTTAAAACTTCATCATGAATCTATATTTCGATAATTGCGCAACAAGTTTTCCGAAGCCGGCGGCAGTAGCCGAGGCGATGGTCAGGCACCTGAACGAAACTGGCGGCACTTACGGTCGTTCGGCCTATCCGCGTATTCTACAATCGACCGGACTGGTAGAGGAGTGCCGCGATCAACTGGCCTCAAAGATGGGCACAAGTGAGGCGGGAAAGATCATCCTGACGGCCAATGCCACGACGGCGCTCAACCTGATGATCCAGGGAATTTGCAAGAGAGGCGGGCATGTGCTGACCTCTTCGATGGAGCACAATGCCATTGCCCGGCCCCTTGAACATCTGCGCCAAATGGGAATAATCGAATGGGAGTTGCTGGAGAGTGCACCGGATGGTCGCATCCAGGTGGATAAAATTGCTTCAAAAATACGCCAAAATACGATTTTGGTAGCCATCTGCCACATGAGCAACGTAAACGGGATGGCCCAGTCGCCGGGAGAGATCAAAAAGGCCATCGGGGAGATCCCATTGCTGGTGGATGCCAGTCAGTCGCTGGGTTCGCATCCTGTTGAGGTAGACAAATGGGGCATCGATTTTCTGGCCTTCACAGGACACAAATCGCTGCTGGGCCCTACCGGGACAGGAGGAGCCTTTATTCGGTACCCCGAAATGGTGGAACCATTGCTTTACGGTGGCACCGGCAGCGGATCCGATTCGCTTTCGATGCCCTCCTTCGTTCCAGACCTATTTGAGGCCGGAACGCCCAACATAACCGGTATCCATGGTTTGAACGCGGCATTGAAAAACAGGCCTATTGCGCAACACTCGAGAGATGATTTTGAAGCCCTGTTGCTGGAGGTGAAGCGGAATACGAATTACAAAGTACGCTGCGCCGATGATTTCGAGCATCAGGGAAAATTGTTTTCGGTGGTACACAACACCTTGAGCTCTTCTGAGCTGGCGCTGAGATTTTACGAAGGGTTTGGCATCGAATGCAGGGCCGGACTTCACTGCGCACCCCTTGCCCACCGTCATTTGGGTTCTTTCCCTACCGGGGATTGCCGTTTTTCCTTGTCACCCTACCACACGCCGGAGGAGCTGAACTATCTGGCCAAAGCGATCCATGATGTCGGAAAATAGGGAAATCGTGCTGTTTCAAAACATCCGTCAAGTAATCAAAGCGGAGCAGTGGTGCCGGGACAACAACCTTCCTGTTAAGGTGATACCTGTACCAAAACCCTGGTCGTCGGAGTGTGGGATGTGCCTGGAGACCACCAAAGATTATGCCGATCAACTGGAAGAATTCGCGATGGAGAGTGGTATGATTACACGGAGAATCCCAACCACAAATAGCACAAATTGACGCAAATAACCCCGCCTTACCACAAATTACACAAATTGACACAAATAATCACCTCCAACCACGAATTACACTGATTACATGAATTAAAAACACAAAAAACATTTCAAAGGAACCATTACTTGTGCAAACCTTTGGAGCGAAGGTATTCAAGTACTTTTTCCGGTTCGTCTGTTTGGATGATGTTTGCCTGGTATTTCAGAAGTTGAGCGATGGCCTTGCCGATCTCACCTTTTCGGATCAGATCATCGGGTTCTCCCAGGGCGTTGATCCAGATCCTTGAATTTTTGCCGCGAATTAGCTTCGTAAGTTCGGGGTTATAGAACGACTCATCGATGTGTATAACCTTGGGAGAAAAGATTTTCATGGCCGAATCGGCCATCCGGTAGTTGTAGGCACGGGGCATAAACATGGAGCTCATGTCTAAACTTCGCACTTTCTTCAGAGCGTCGTAATCATTGTCGAAATAGAAAACCTGACCTTGCGTTTTGGTCCTTTTGACGGCATCCACCACCGGTTTCAGGTGACTGGTTTTGATATCGATATCGACCATAATTTTGTCTTTGGCGAGGTTGAGGAAATCTTCGAATGTTGGGATTGTTTCATCGGTGAGGGTGCCATCAGGCATCTTCAGCTTGAATTTCTTCAGTTCAGCCAGGGTATAGTTTTCGGGATTACCCTTGCCGTTGGTTGTCCGGTCGATCTTCCCATCGTGCATCAACACGACCACACTGTCTTTGGTCACTTTCACATCCAATTCGGCTACGTCGACACCAATTTCGATGGCATGCTTCAGGGCAGAGAGGGAGTTTTCGGGGTGACCATTATGACCTGAGCGGTGCGCCGCCACCAGAATGTAGTTGGCTTTAGCATTATGGAAATTGGAGAGGATAGTGCTAAACCGACTGTCCGGAGCCATCGATAATAGCAATAACAGGGCAGATAGACCCAATAGTTTTGATTTTGAATTCATGGATTCCTTTTGTTAATAGTAAATAGTTGTGCAAATAAAATCAAAAAAGGGAAGACTTCAACGAAGACTTCCCTTTTGATACCTAATGGAAGATAATTTAGACAGTTGATTATCCTATTTCATGAAACTTTGGAGGTGAAAAATTCAGGATAATAGGAGGCAATCAATCCTAAATGTTCAAGGGTTTCAGTGGTCCCACTTGAAAGCACTTTTTGGTGGAAGTAAGCCTGTTTGTTCAATTTCTCCATTGAGGTGGCAAATCCACTTGAGAGAAGCGCTCCATCCAGTTTTTTGATTCCAAAATAGACTCCGTTGCACTCATATTGAACAGGAGCCTGATCGGTAAGCACATAGTACTTTTTGCATTTTTTTTGCTTGTCAAGAACAACAACGACCTTCATATCTGATTTTTCGTAGGTAATCATGTACTTGTCCAGCTCTTTGCCCTGGAGCGTCATGTGATCTTCCAGTTTTTCAATTTTGTAATTCCCAAAAGCGGAATTTGATGATCCTTTGGCAACAATCTTGTTGCCCATGGCAAACATAGAAACCATAAGGAACAAAACGGTGGTTAAAATGATTGTTTTCATTGGAATAGATTTTAAATAAATAATTGATAATGAACTTTGACCCAAAGATATTTCGAAAAAAAGGGGGGTGTTAACATTATCAATGTAACTGGCACAACCAAGGGCAAATGATTCGGATTGTCGGAAAAGAGAGACTTTTGTGTTGTTTCAGGTCGTTCGTGCTTTAGAACATGCAGATCACCGAAAGTAACCCTGCGTAGGGCATGTGATTTTGATAATTCATACCTCGAACTTCCCCATCCTAAACTATGATAGCGGTAGAAAAGAGATCCGAATCATGGACGATTAAAAGGCTATAAGATTTTGTCGTTTAGCAGGCCAGGGTAATAGGAGACAAAAGGAGTGGCGGCATCTTTTGTTCCCGGGTTGCTGTCTCTATTTTTCCAGAGGTATGAAAATTCATCCACTGACTCTGCGTACAATAAATTCGCCATTTTTTTTGAAAGAAGGGTCTTCAATTGTCTCCCTGACAATTTGGTGGTTGTTGTCAACTTTTGATTGTTCTTCCTACGTTCAGTTAAGGTGCTACTAACCTTAGTGCTTTTCTTTCGATTTTCAACTACCCGAACAACTTTTCTATTTGTCATATCACAGTAATTCAGATATATAAATGCACTTGATGCTGAGAACATCATTGGTATTTCAGTCGCTTCTGAAGTACAACATAGTGACAAACTTTCGGATTGCAGTGGAGGAGTATGCGTCTTTCCAAAAGAAACAAGAGAAAATGCAAGTACGATTGCTGTTACCTGAACCACTTTCATCATGATTAAACAATAAATAATCAACAATAAGACGCTTCTATTTTTAAAATGTTACAATGATCCAGGAGCCAATCATAAGCTGTTTATGGTAAACAGCATGTTTTAGGGGACAAACGGCAGTTATCTCATGTCAGAGTCCTCCTGGGAGTCTTTACCAATCATATGCCCATCGGTGTTTTGGTTTCATTGATAAAAAGCAGCCTCTGAAATATTTTAGGATAGGTTTGAACCTGTTGATTTTCCAGTTGAGGAAAGTCGATGACTGGTCAAAATGAAGTTCATTGCCCAATATCATTTATAGCGTCGAAATTTGGGCGATTACCGGCCAGTACAAGTTGTTTGCTGATCAAAACTAAATCACCGGCCCACTGTTCGGGTAAAGTTATCCAGAGGGTTGTCGTTCTAAAATCTAAATATTTAATCTATGAAAAAAGGATTCTTAATTGCATTTTTTCTTGTAATGTGGCTCTTCAGTTTGATGGCCCAGACAAGGAAAATTACCGGATTGGTCAGTTCTTCTGAAGATGGACTCCCGGTTATAGGCGTTACTGTAAGTGTTAAGGGGACCACCAATGGGACCATTACTGATGCAAATGGCCTCTATTCCATCGTTGTTCCGGAATCGTCCAAAGCATTAACGTTTTCCTTTGTTGGAATGGTCACACAGGAGGTTAACATTGGGCAGGCCAATAAAATTGATGTGGTTCTCAAATCCAATGTGATTGGCGTAGATGAAGTCGTGGTGACGGCTTTTGGCATGAAAAGGGAACGAAAAGCCCTGGGTTACGCGGTTCAGGATGTAAAGAATGAAGAACTCACCAGGACTGGAAGTTCATCATTTGCAACAGCCCTTCAGGGGAAATTGTCGGGAGTAGCCATCACTCCCTCGAGTGGTGCACCTGGGGCTTCTACGCAGATAACCATCAGAGGCGCCCGTTCATTTGCCGGGAACAATACCCCCTTGTATGTGATTGATGGAATGCCCGTAGCCTCGCAGGCCGATTTTCAAAGTGGCAGCAATGGCAATTCGCAGGTAAGGGGAGATGGGGTAACGGGCACCGACATTGCCAACCGTGCCGTTGATATTGATCCCAATGATATTGAAAGCATTAACATTTTAAAAGGACAGGCGGCGGCTGCACTTTACGGAATCCGGGCTACCAATGGTGTGATTGTGATAACGACAAAGAGTGGAAGCGCTGCCAAAGGAGGAAAACCGGTAATTTCATTTTCTTCTTATTCAAGTGCTGACGTTATTTCAAGAATGCCTGAATATCAAACAACGTGGGCACAGGGGACACCTCTAAACAACGGCACAGGTTATACCTTTAACCCGAATGCATCTACGGCCTGGGGCCCCAGAATCGTTGATTTGCCAAATGATCCTGCCTACGGAGGCAGTGTTGCCAACGCGAGAAATGGAAACAACGCAACCACCTATGCCGGTAAGTACTACGTTCCACAACTTGCAACTGCCGGTTTGGACCCATGGGTTACCCCGCAGGTCTATGACAATGTGGGAAACTTCTTTAAGACAGGTATTACTTTAAACAACTCTTTCGGAATCAATCAGTCTACAGAGAAATCCACCTATTCGTTCGGGATAAGCAATACCAACCAGTCAGGCATTATTTCTTCTACTTCCCAGGATCGCTATAGCGCCAGGGTTAATGCCGAAACAAAATTGAGCCAAACCTGGAAAACAGGAGTTTCAATGAATTACTCGTCCAACTACATCAAAAAAGCGCCTACCGCAAATGACGGACTGGTGGCCACTGTATTTGCCGCGCCGGTAAATTACAACCTGAAAGGGATTCCTTACCAGAGTCCGACCAACCCCTATACCCAGATTCTGTACAGGGCAACCAACTTCAACAACCCTTACTGGAACATGGAGCACAACCTGTTTGCCGAACAGACAAACCGCTTTTTTGGGAATTCCTATGTTGTATTCTCTCCAAAAATCAGTCAGATAGATGATAAAAAGCTGAGTTTTCGGTATCAGTTTGGCGTCGACTCTTACACCACGCATTACCAGGATATCAACGAAATTGGCAGCAAAAATACACTGGGGTCAGTCGCCAATTATGGGGTAACCACCTCCGTTTACAACTCCTTGTTAACAGCCAATTACGACATGGAAGTCACATCTGATATTCATTTGAACCTGATGCTTGGCAATGAGATTAACAACCAGTTCGACAAAAACTACCGTGAAGTTGGCAACGATTTTAATTTCGGAGGATGGCCCCATATTGATAATGCAATCACCAGATCGGCCGTTTCTGAAAGGAAGGCCGAAAGCCGGAGTGTAGGCTTCTTTGGTAATCTCTCCCTCTCTTACAAAAACAGGTTGTACCTGAATGCGACAGGCCGGCAGGATGTGGTATCACAAATGCCACGAAACAACCGTACTTTTTTCTACCCGTCTGTTTCATTGGGCTTTATACTGACGGAAATGGAAATGTTGAAGGATAATCCAATCCTGTCATTTGCCAAGTTACGCGCGTCATATGCCGAAGTGGGACAAGCAGGTACCTACACGCAAAATTATTATACCACACCAAATTATGGCGGTGGTTTTTGGGTAGGCGCACCGGTATCGTACCCACTGGGAGGTATTAATTCGTACATTCCCAATAACATTCAGTGCGATCCGGGCTTGAAGCCTCAAAATACTGTTTCTATTGAAGTTGGCGCCGATCTGAAATTCTTTAACAACCGCCTGGGACTCGAATATACCTATTCGCGCCAGGATGTTAAAAATCAAATATTTAATGTTCCATTGGCCGGCTCTACAGGAGTTAACAGTCTCACCATGAACGGAGGATCCATCTATACGAATACGCATGAAGCTGCTGTTTTTGTGGTTCCAGTCCGCAAAAAGGATTGGGATTGGACCATCAACCTGAACTTCACCAAAATGGATAACTATGTATCTGAACTTGCTCCCGGGGTTCAAAATATCACGCTTGGGGGATTTACCACGCCTCAGGTCCGCGCAGGTATCGGCTATAAATTTCCGGTTATTTATGGCAGCAGTTTTGCAAAAGATGCCCAGGGGAGAATTTTGGTCGATGAAAATCCGACCAGCATTTACCGCGGTATGCCCATGGCCGGAGCTCCTGATGTAATTGGAAATGCTGCAGCCGACTTTGAACTGGGCGGTTCAACGACATTGCGTTGGAAAAAGGTCAGCCTTGCTGCGACTTTTGACTGGAAATCGGGTGGTCAAATGTATCATGGGACCAATGCTTTGATTCAATATACCTATGGTTTGGCCAAGAGTACGGAGGATCGTACCACTCCGTTTATTTATCCCGGATTCAGGGCCAACGGCCAGCCGAATGATATTCAACGCGGCGGCCCCGGAGATCTAAAAGCTTATTATGACCTTTATTCCAACACCTTAGGGAACATTAACGAAGCATTTATCTTTAACAATTCGTTCGTTAAAATGAGAGAATTGACCTTGTCATATCAATTACCCAAATACAAAGGGGTACAGCTACGGTTAACAGGTTTTGCACGCAATATCCTGCTCTGGACCGAACTGCCAAATTTTGACCCGGAAGCGACACAAGGGAACAACAACATGTCCGGGGCTTTTGAAAGGTTTACAGTTCCTGCAACCAGCAACTTTGGCTTAGGACTTAACCTGGAATTTTAATCCTTAAAAGAATAATGATATGAGAAAGCTAAATTTATATTCACTGATACTCTTTTTATTCACAGTGTCCGCCTGCTCTGAGGTTATTATGGATAAAATCAATGAAAACCAGAACAATCCGTCAGATATGGCCAGCAGGTTGATTGTAACGGATGTAATGACTTCAAGCGCCTTCAATGTTACCAGTTCCGATTACGCTTTTTACACTTCCGTCTACATGGAACTGAATACCGGAATTTGGGGACAGATGTACAATGCTGAAATCAGGCTTGCCGAACCAACAAATGCCACGACCTACAACAATTCGTGGAGAAGCCAGTATTACAATTTGTACCATCTGAAGCTGATCATCGACAAATGTTCAACTGGTGGCAGCGAAGCCGGAAACTTCCAGACCCTTGGTGTTGCCGAGGTATTAAAGGCATACAACCTGGCCATGCTCACCGATTTGATGGGAGATGTCCCCTATACTGAGGCCCTGCAGCCTGGAATTATTTATCAGCCCAAGTTAGACAAACAGCAAGCCATTTATACTGAAGTCTTTCGATTGCTGGATGATGCCATCCTGAATCTCGGTAAAACCACAACATTTGCCTCTCTGGGAACACAAGATCTGATCTACGGCGGTAATTCGGCCCGGTGGATCAAGGCAGCTCAGGGATTGAAAGCAAGATATACCATGAGGTTGTCACTGAAATCGCCGCAATACAGCAAAGTCATTGAATACGCAAATGCTTCTTTTACCAATGCAACAGATGAGTTCAAATTTGTCTACAACGGATCTTCGGCCATTAGCCCTTTTGCCCGATTTTTACAGGATCGTAACTATTTTGGTGTGAGTGCAAGTTTGTATGCCAAGCTGACAGCCAGAAATGACCCGCGTGCTACGAGTCTCTTCCGGCCATATCCAGGCACCACCGTGCTGAATATTGCCCCCAACGGCACTCCGCAGCAGGTTCAACAGTTTTATGGTATTTCTACACTGAGTACCAATACTTCGCCCACTTATCTGATGAGCCTTCATGAACTCAATTTCCTGAAAGCGGAAGCCTATGTTAGAATGAATCAGAAAGACAATGCAGAAGTAGCACTGAAAGCAGGTATCGAAGCGGCTTTTGTCAAAGTTGGATTGACGGCTACAGCAGCCGGAACATATTATACGACAAGTGTAAAAGCTCTGTTTGACGCTGATCCTCTCAAAGAGATTATGAACCAAAAGTACATCGCTTCATTTGAACAGGAAGCCGTAGAAACTTACAACGACTATCGCCGATTGGTAGCCATGGGCAACAATGTACTTCAACTGGCCAGTACCCGCGCCTTCCCTCAAAGGTTAACCTATGGAGACAGCGATGTTACAACCAATCAGAATGTTACAACGGCCTATGGGGACGGGAACTACGTATATACCGAAAAGGTATGGTGGGCCGGCGGAACCAGGTAGCGGTTAACAATAAATCCAAATTTATAGGTTAAATATAAATTGGACAGTAGTTAGTTAGTTAGTAAAAGTGGTGATCCGAAAGGATTGCCACTTTTCAATTTCAGTCTGTCGAAGTTTTCCCCGATAAGAAAAAGGGTCTAAAATATTGGGTTAAACCCCTGCCACTGGACCTGAGTAGTTCAATGAATTGAGTACCGCATTTTTGAAGTTTCGGCCGATGGGCAGCTCTTTCCCCTGGATTTCGATGGTATTGGCAGTAAAGGCTTCAATTTTACCAACCGGCACGATGTACGATTTGTGGATGCGAAGGAAATTGTTTGCAGGGAGTTTTTCTTCCATCTGCGCCATGCTGGTTTTCGTGATGATCTTCCGTTTGTCGGTGTAAATCTGGACATATTCGCTCAATCCCTCGATGTACCTGATTTCGGAGAGGTAGATCTTTATCACCTTTTTGTTCTCTTTCACATAAATAAAACTCTCATCCGGAACCTTCCCGATAGAAGAATTCGGATCCCCCTGAATGGGTTCCTGGCTCATCTGGTAAAACTTGTTGACAGATTTCAGAAAGCGCTCGAAGGTGATCGGCTTCAGCAGATAATCCACAACATCCAGCTCGAATCCTTCCAGGGCGTACTCACGGTAGGCTGTGGTAATAATGACTTTTGGCGGATGTTTCAAAGTTTTCAGAAATTCAATGCCCGTGATCTGGGGCATCTGAATATCCATAAATACCAGGTCAACATGCTTTTCGCGGAGAACGCTCATTGCCTTCATGGCATTGTTGCATTCGGCAACGATTTCGAAATTCTCGAGCTTCTCAATGTGCCCCCGAATCAGGTCGCGGGCCAGTGGCTCATCATCAACAATCATGTATTTTGTTTTCATCCGTAAATAATTTGTTTTTTAATTGCCGGATGGAACTCGCATGTAAAATTTCATTCTTGTGTGTGTTTAATGTACATGCTCGTTTCATAACCTGTTCATTTTATTATAAGTATCATCTGATTCATACTAATTACAAACATTTATTGCTTGCTTAATTTGTTTATTGGTTGGGCTGATGACATTTCTACCTTACGGATTTCCTCATTGCAGCCTGTCAAATAGTTGGCAAAATAGGCGGGGTTTAATGGTTCGCCGGTTGACTTTTCAATCAGCTGCTCCCAGGGAAGAAGATCTCCATATTTGTAAAGTTGTGACACAAGATATTGCCCGATTGATTTGTTGTCCTGATATTCCGGGTTTATGACGTCAAGAATATTTTTTTCAATATAATGTTGCAACTGACTAGCAAACAAATCTGCAAGAACAAAGTTATGAACACTGCAAGAAAAACTGGTAAAATAACTGGTAGTTGCCCAATCTGTCGTGTTCTGATCTTTGGGTGGGCGGATTCCAAGGTATTCCTCGTTAAGCTTGTACCACAAGGCTCCCAAATTTTGATCAGGACTCTTGTATATTTCACGCTCAAAGATAGATTTGACCAGTAGTCTCCTGAACCTGTAAAGCCGGTCGACCTGCATAAAATGCATACAAAGCAGCTTAAATTCCTGGTTACTGACCGAATCCATGTCGAATTCGCCCATAAGCCATAAGTTATTCGTGGTCATGTTCTCAAAAAAACTGGCAACCCCTTCGGCCACGACTGAGTTTGGATCCTTTAACAAGTAAGGGACTTTGTCTGATATATTTTTGAAATGCGAGGCATGACCGCATAGATGCATGATCTTTTTCATGCCGTCGGCGTTTTGCTTGATGGTGGCCATCATGCGCAGGTCATTTTTGAAATCGACATTGAAAATATTTGTACCTGCCGATTTGCCACTCCTGTATTTCAAGTCGCTCTTTTCAATAACATCCTGGACCGGCAGGCCAATCCCACTGAAAAACTGAGATGCCATTCCGATTGGATCACCCTTGCAGTAGAGGGAATCCATCTTTTCTGAAAATTTGCGCGGCAGGTAACTGGAACGTTCGTCGTTGTAATGATAGCAGCGAAGGTCCTGGATCCTGACATGGTATCTTTTGGCGAGAACCTTATCGACCAGTTCTTTTGCTTCAAAAAACTGATCATGTGTTTTCAATTCGATTTCATCCAAAAGTTTTTTGATCTTTTCCGGAGTCTGATCCTTCGTTTCAAGGGCAAGCTGATAGTAATCGGTGTAGCCGAAATCTCTGGCAAAATCGTTTCTCATCTTCACCATTTGGATGATATCACCTGCTATTTGCCTTCCTTTTTCCCGGTAGGCTGAATAAACTTTTCTCAAAATGGTGGTATCAACCGAGTTTTTACGGATCGAATCAAGCTGTCCCCCGGCATATTTTTTCCCTCCCAACTCAACCGATATTGCCGAAAACGACTGCCACAATTTGGTCTCGGCGAACCTTAATTTTTTGTAGCGGGTAGCCTCGACCTGAGGTCCCATAAAGGATTGGTACAATACGGTGAGCTGTCGTTTCAGCATGGTATCGGTGATCAGTCCCGAACTCTTCAATTTCTTAAGTAACTCAAAATCTTTCTCTTTGGTAAAAACATTTTCTGTGAATGGGGTAAACTTATCAGGAGAAAAAAGGCCGGCTTTACTCTGGTTCGAATTGTTGAAATCCAATTCCAGGTTAATGAGCTTCATATAATCTTTCTCATTGCCAGATAGATTGACATTCCACAAAGCTACGGTACTCTCCATGGTGAAATTCCGGATCAAGTCTACATTTTTATCGATGTAATGACGAAGGATCATTTCGGATTGTTGCTTTTCATTCAAACAACTTATCGAAAACAGGATCAGTAAAAGGGGTAAGTACTTCATCTTCAACTGTTTTATTTTTTAAGGGATCCTAACAGGCAGGGCAGGAAATTCATTCCATACTTTCAAACCATGTTCCGGTTAGTACCTTTCAGAATTTTTGATGTCTAGTCTAACATAGAATTCATCGTTCTCTTTCCGAATGGTTAGCCTGTGATTTTTCGGATAGATCAATTCAAGACGTCTTTTGCTGTTCAGTAATCCGACACCTTCCGGATTTTCCACTTTGTACCCGGGTGGAATGCTGTTGTGAGCTTCAAATGTTAGGTTACTGTTTTTCACTCGAATGTTTATTTTAATCCAGGGCATATCCGGATCAGTACTGCTGCCATGTTTGAAGCAATTCTCCACGAAAGAGTACAACAGCATGGGTGGAATCAGGTGATTCAGGTTATCCACATCCTTTTCAAATTTGATGGAGAGACGGTCAGAATATCTGATTTGTTCCAGTTCGATGTAATTTTCGATAAGCTTTATCTCTTTCCAAACGGGTACCTCAATGGCATTGCATTCATACAAAATATAGTGGAACATGTCTGACATTTTGGCGATAACAACCGCTGTTTTGCTGCTTTTGCTCAATGCCAGGGAGTAAAGGTTGTTGAGTGTGTTGAACAGAAAATGGGGATTCAACTGCCCCTTCAAAACCTGCAGTTCGGTAGCCAATCTTTTGCGCTCGGCTTCATTGGAAATATCCTGGTTTCTCATCCAGTTTTTGTAGTATTTGAACATGGCAAAGAGCACAGTTGGTCCAACGATCCAAATCAAATTGATCAAAAATGCATCCAATGTGTACCACTCTTTTGGGTGCAGGGCTTTTGGAATAAATAGCGCGTAATAAACATTTTTGCTGATATACAATTTTAGCAGTGAAGTAATTGCAGTGAAGAGCGCCAATAGTCCAAAAAAGCTGTAAAGACGCCCCCTTAGCAGGAAATCGGGGACAAGCCGGTAAATGACGAAGTAGGCAAAGAGTAGCAAAACCGGAAGATGAACCAGTAGATTAAGCAGGTAAAACTGGTAAGGAAAATTTTGCTGATAACTAAAGATGTAGGAGCCAATCACAACAAACAAAATCCAATAAATCACATGATTGACAGGACGAATCTGAAACAGGCGATTGAATGTATTGAAGGTCATACCCAGTGTATTTCGATTTGTCTCCGGAACGGCTGGAAGTTCTTCAAAACTCTGCCGGAACCTGAAAACCAATCCAAAATTAGATATTAACAAATGCGATACAATCAATAACCTGCCTTCGGCACATTGGTCAGGGTCAATTGTAGAAAATTGGAAAAGAGAGCCGTTCACCCTTCGGACCGCGTCGTTGGGACGGAGTTAGTGGCTGTTAAAAGAAAAGAAACCCCAACCAACTGCGAAATACACAAATTACATGAATTAAATCATAAAAATATTTCAAACCCCTTAAACCCCACCTACCACAAATTACACAAATTGTCTGAAGCAGAATTTTCAGAATTAAAGAATGAACAGAATTGGAAAACATTTAAAACCCCTTAAACCCCACCCTCACCACAAATGACACAAATGAAATACCCATGAGACAATCATCTCACCAACCGAATCCGCCAGCTGGCGGATGGGTATTAGCTTCGATGATCTTCGATTCCATCAGACCATTAAAAAATAAAATTATATACTGATGAATAATAAAAGCACTTCTCAGATACAATGCTGCCGTGTTTGCCCATTGATCCTTCGCCTTCATTCAGGGAATCTCTCCAGTCTTCCAGTCCCCCAGTCTCCTAATCCCCTAGTCTTCCCAGTCATCCCAGTCTCCCCCTCGTTCTTCCCGTTTCAATATTTCTCCGTTTCATTGTTGTTTTTTACCTTTACAGATAAACAGTGGATTGTGTGAATGAAAAATCTGAAAGTTGCGTCAAAAAAACTGAAGGGATGAAAAGAGTCCTTGGCATATTTGTTTTCACAATTGTACTTTGGCTTGAGGGCTTTTCGCAGCAGTACGTTTTCACCAATTATTCGATCAACAACGGACTTTCCCAAAGTGTTGTCAATTGCATCTTCCAGGATTCAAGGGACTATATTTGGATAGGTACCCAGAATGGGCTTTGCCGTTTCAACGGGGAAAGTTTCAATGTGTTCACATACAATCCTGCCGATTCCGGTTCGATCTCAAACAACTGGATTTACGCGATCGCCGAAGACCGCGACCATAATTTGTGGATCGGCACAAAAGGTGGACTGAACAAATACCTGGTTACCCAAAATAAGTTCGAACGAATTTCCTACCGGACTGGATATCCCATTGATCTGACCCGGTATTGTTACGACCTTCTTTGTCTTAGGAACGGAAATATCCTCATCAATACGCCGCCCCTCATTTCGATTTATGATCCAGTTAGGCGAAGTTTCACCCATTTCCAGAGTGCGCTTGATTATGATGGAGCTGTAAAGGACCTTAGAATGCCGGTCATGGAGGAGACGGATAGCCAACTCTGGATTGGAACTTCCAAAGGACTGGCAGGTTTTTCGCCGCTTACAAAGGAGTTTAGCTATTATTCATTTGTCAGCAAAGGAGGTACACTCCTCAGAGATGTCCAGGTATCTGCCCTTTTCAGGGATAAAAAGGGCGAACTTTGGGTGGGAACCACGTCAGGTTTGTTCCACTTCGATGCTGTTTCAGGTCGTTTTGCGGAAGTTCAATTTGTTGTTGGTCCCGGTAAACGGTTTTCGTTTGAAAATAGCTGCATCCGGGCTATCCTGGAAGATAAAATCGGAAACCTGATCATTGGTACTGAGGGCAGGGGGCTCTACGTTCTTTCGACCTCCGGGTCACTCCCGGTTACGGTTCAAAATTACACCTCCGAGAACAGCGAAATTGGTCACAACATCGTACAATCCCTTTGGATCGACCGTTCTGAGAATCTCTGGATTGGAACATTACAAGGTATCAGCAAAACGGACCTAAAGAAAAAGAAGTTTCAACTCTACCGGAGAAGCAACGCCCCAAACTCACTGGATCTTCTGGGAAATGTGATTGCCTCACTTTACAAGGATGAAGATGGGATTGTTTGGGTTGGCAATTGGGGACAGGGGTTAAACCTGGTAAACAGGATCACAGGAAAGGTGGAACATTTTTCGACCAGGATGAGCGGGAACCACCATATCCCCAACGACTTCATCCATGTGATTTATCAGGATTCGGAGCATCATATCTGGCTGGGGACGCGAAACGGATTGCTCGTCTACGATAAACCGGGCAACCGCTTTGTGCCGTGGAATGAGTATTTCCGTAACCCAATGATGCCAACATTTAATCAGATCAGAATTTATATGGTTATCCAGGACAGGGACTCAAATTATTGGATTGCAACACAGAATGGGCTTTTTAAAATCAACCTGAAAAAATCGACCCTGGAGGTATTCCGTAAAGAGTTGGACGAGCGTCACCGGTTAAGCGAAAACCTGATTTATCATTTGCTCGAAGATTCTGATGGTTTGATATGGATCGGCACCGTTGGTGGCCTGGATGTGTACCATCCGGATACGAAAAAAATCGACCATTACAAGAAGGGTGACAAAGGATTGAGCGACGATTTCATCATTACGATGTGTGAAGACAGCAGAAAAAGGATCTGGGTCGGAACCGCCACTTACGTGAATGTGTTTGACAAAAAGGATTCCGCTTTTACTTACTATTCGCAGAAAGAGGGCTTACCTAACAACAGGATTTTTGAAATTGTCAGGGACCGAAACAACGAACTTTGGATTGCTACAGGAAAAGGACTGTGTAAATTTGACAAGAACAAGAATTTTTTTCAAACCTTCACCCTGGAAGATGGTTTGCAGAGCCTGGAGTTCAACCTGAGGGCTGCCTATGCCAGCAAAGACGGAGAGGTGCTGCTGGGCGGAATGAACGGCTTCAACGCTTTTTATCCCGACTCGATTTCGAAAAACACCTACATTCCCAATATGGTATTTACCGAATTTTATATGAACAGGGGCAATACCAGGGAGTATGTCAATTTGGAAGAGTCAAAAGAGCTGGTACTGAAGCACGATGGCAGCTCATTTACCATCGAGTTTGCCGCCCTCGAATACACCAATCCTTTGAGGAACAATTATGCCTACAAGATGGAAGGTATTTCTGACGAATGGATCGATATCGGGAATAGAAAATTTGTTCCATTCTCGGCCCTTCAGGCGGGTGAATATGTGTTCAAGGTGAAAGGCTCCAACAACGATGGGGTATGGAACGAAAAGGAGCTCAGCCTCAGAATAACCATTCTGCCACCCTGGTGGAAAAGCATTTATGCCTACCTGATTTATCTGGTGGTAATCATTCTGACGATCGTTATTTTCATCAAATTACGGGAGAAAAACCTAAAACAGGCCAAAAATATCCTTGAGAAGAAAGTGTTGGAACGGACGTTGCAAATCGAGGAGCAGTCGCAGTTGATTATCTCCAAGAACCTCGAATTGAAAGAGCTGAATGGCACCAAGGATAAGTTTTTCTCGATCATCGGTCACGATTTGGGCAACCAGTTCAACATCATTATCGGCTTTTCGGAACTTCTGGTTACCGGTTTTAATAATATGGCTACCGAGAAAATAGAACTTCATCTGAACAACATATACAACTCCTCCAGACTGGCACACGAACTGCTCGAAAACTTGTTGACCTGGGCAAAAATCCAAACGAAGGCGGTCAAATTCCATCCGGAACCCATGAATGTTCGTTCAAAAGTCATCGAATCGATCGAGTTTCTGGAAGGAGCTGCTGCCAAAAAGAATATAAAGATTAAAATTTTAGCAAAGGAAGAGATACAGGTCAACGCCGATGTGAACATGTTTTCCACGGTTGTCAGGAACCTGCTGGCCAATGCCATTAAATTTACCCATACGCGGGGACATATTGTCATTCATCTGCGAAAGAGAGACAATTTATGTGAAGTTGTGGTGCAGGACAATGGCGTAGGAATTTCGGAGGAAAATATCGATAAGATCTTCAGGATCGACAGCAACCACTCTACTTTGGGAACCAATGGCGAGAAGGGCACCGGTCTTGGTTTGATCCTGTGTAAGGAGTTCATTGAGAAACACAACGGTAAAATACACGTAGAAAGTGAGGTGGGAAAAGGAAGCAGGTTTGTATTTACGTTGCCGCTGGAAGTTGTCTGAAGCAGAATTTTCAGGATTGTCTGAAGCAGGATTTTCAGAATTATAGAATTAACAGAATTGGGAAACATTTCCCTTCGGCAGGCTCAGGGACCATTTTTTTTGCAAAAACATTTCAAACATTTCAAACCTCATAAACCCCCAATCATTCACGTACTAAAATTTGTAAAGTTATGGCAAACAGGAGAATATTTATAAAGTCGATGGCAGGAGTAACTGCAGGCCTTACTTTGGCAGGAACTTCTTTCGCTGGAACTGTGTTGGCAGAAAAAAATGAGAGCGACCGTCTGGGCGAAATACTTCCAAAACGCAAGCTGGGCCGGACCAACGAATGGGTGACCATGTTGGGTACCGGCGGATACCATGTTGGTTGGACTACCGAACGCGATGCCCAGGAGGTCGTTGAAGCGGCGCTGGAGGGGGGCGTCAGGTTTTTCGATACCGCAGAAAGTTACGGCAATGGAACCAGCGAAACGCGCTACGGGAAATATCTAACCCCAAAATACCGTGACCTGATATTCCTGATGAGTAAATCGACTGGAAGGGATGCAAAAACCGTCAGGGAACACCTGGAAGGAACGCTAAGGAGACTGAAAACCGATCACCTCGATCTGTTCCAGGTCCATGCCATTTCAACGCCTGATGATGTCGACAGCCGAATTCAGCTGGGTGTGCTGGATGTATTGCTGAAAGCGAAAGAGGAGGGTAAAATCAGGTTCCTTGGTTTTACCGGTCATCAGAATCCGTTTGCCCATGCTCGGATGCTGGAAAGAACGAAGGAGAGCAACATTTTCGACACCGTTTTGATGCCGGTGAATGTGCTGGATCAGTCCTATTTCAGTTTTACACAGAACATCATACCCAAGGCATTGGAGCGGAACATGGGAATTCTTGCCATTAAATCACTGGCCGACGGAAGGTTCTTTGCGAAGAAGGAACAAGCAGGCTGGACATCCGATGATCCGGTAATCCCGAACTACCTTAGCATTCAGGAGGCGATGCATTTTGTCTGGTCTCTTCCGGTTACGGTATTAATTTCCGGGAATGAAAACGCCGCCTTCATGCGCGAAAAAATCGGATTGGCACGTTCATTTTCCAAAATGACCGAAGAACAAAAGGCAACCCTGATTGAGAAGGTAAAAAACATTGCACTAACAGGCAAAGTGGAATATTTCAAAAAGAAGGAATCATAATCGAGTGCCTCCCGACCACAGATTACACAAATTACACGGCTTAAAAGAAGAAATTATTTTCCCTTTTCCATCGTCCAAGTCGTCCATGTCTTTCCTTTCATTGCCGTCTGCTTTAGCTGACGGGTCAGAAAGACAGAAACAAATCCCGGCTTTAGCCCAATATTTTGAAGTTTTGGCTAAAGCCCTCCCTCAATCCTTTATCATTATCCGTCAGCTAAAGCAGACGGCAATGAAAAAAGAATGTTGTCAGCCAAAGTTTCATCAATGTGTCCCTTAGTCTCCCAGTCCCCTAGTCCCCAAGTCTTACCGTCATCCCAGTCGTCCCCTTCTTCCCAGTCTTCCTTCTTTACGCCACGAGGTAAACATTACAGCCCAGTGCCATCGGCACGACCGGTTTTGTAACCATGGGTTTCAACCCATGGATTGTGCAACGCGTTGATGATGCGGAGTGCCGTAGGTACGACAGCTGCTCACCCGGCAGGAGAACTACTTCGCAAGATATGCATCGATTCTATCCTTCACATTTTGTCTGATGTTCATCCAGAAAAGGTTGTAATCCCATCGGTGGTAATTGGTCATTTTGCCCTTTTTCCCTTCAGGATTCACTTTTGTATCCACCCAGAGAATTTTGGTGGAAGGCTCAATACCGGTGCTTACCGTGTGCGGTACGATCGTCTCAAAATTGTTCATGATCCCTTGATGAAGTTCGGATGAGGCCCACTCCCCGGATGTTGTCCAGGTTAATGGATTAACGCAAACCGAATTCCCATTTTCTGCGGCAGCCCCTTTCGGGATCTCCCCCATTGCATAGGTACGCCATCCGACAAAACAGCCGATCTGGTTGGGCTGTTCCCCTACCGGGAGTTTTTTGAAGGCATCTTTTTTGATTTGATAACCCACAATATAGGCGCATACCAACCTTTTTTGCAGCGGTTTACCATCGAAAAACTCCTGCAGCAATCGGATAGCATGCAACGTTCCCTGACTGTGTGAGGCAATGATGATCGGACGCTTTTTGTTGTCGTGTTTCAGGTAATACCGGAAAGCCTTTTTCACATCGTTGTAAGCCAGGTCGAACGCAGCTTTTGCCTCCGGTGAATTGAAGACATAAAAGGCCTCCATGTTGCCCTGCCGGTAGCGTGGCGCAAAGACGCGGCAACTGCCATTGAAAACGGAGGTCTGAAGCCGGATAGACAGGTTGTCGGTATTGTTGTTGACGGCGGTATCCCGTAGATCCGCCGTCCAGGGAGAGCCCTTTTTTTCACCGAAGTAAGAGGTGGGATGGATGAAAAAGACATCCGCGCGTTGGCTCCTTGCCTCATTTTTAAGAAATTCGGGGATCTTGTCGCTGGTATCCTCTTTGTAGGGAGAAGCCGCCCAACAGTTCAGATCGCTGTAATCGGGGGCCGGGCCACTCATCAATGGGGCTGTGACGACGGGTTTCTGGTTTTGGGTTCCGTTTTGTGCCTGGGTATACGAAAACAGAAGGGAATGGACAATCAGGATAATAATAGTTTTTTGCATGGTAGTAGTTTGAATCATGTAAAAATAACAAAAATGTCTGGATTGGGATTTGCAGGATAACCCCTTCAATTGTCTGGATTTGGATTTGCGGGATTAAAGAATTAACAGGATTGGGATTGTGTTGATGATAATATTTTTCGGGTTTGGAAACCTTATTTTTTGAGGTAACCTTAGTAGAAAGCAGATAATTGATTGAAATTAATCTTATTACCTTATTTTAGATATCACTTTGCAACTAATCCGGATATGATTTTGCTGTTGGTATCCGGAATAAGGTAATAAGGTTTTGGACAGGTGGGGAGTCGATTTTTCTACTAGGTTGCCTGTAAAAAATAAGGTTTTACAAATCATGACCCAGTGCCATTGGCACGACCGATCCTGTAACCATGGGTTTCAACCCATGGTTTGTGCAACGCGTGGATGATGCGGAGTGCCGTAGGTACGACAGCGGATCTCGCACTGCACTAACCGCTGGTGAGGATTTGCAAATTGCACCTAGCGATAGATTCAAATTAATTTTTCTGTATATTTAGATGGTCCATTGTTTCTTTCCTTTTACAAAAACCAACGATATGACAGATCTTACTTCAAAAATCAACGATTTTGTGTGGAAAAATATCAGAGAGGAACAGGTACTCGGGATCAAAGATCCTTTTTGGGAATCGCTCCTCAATACCGGAACAGAGCTTTGGCTCGACACAGGTGATATGAATGAAGCTGAAGCCAACTGGTCGGCTGAGATGAGCGCGCTGACCACCAACAATTCCCTCCTTAACAATGAGATCCAGAAAGGCGCTTACGACAGTTTCATTTCGGAAGCAAAGAGCATTGTCAGCGGTCTGCCGGCCGACGAACAGGTGAAAGAAATTGCCTTCATCCTCAACGCGCGGCATAGCCTGAGGCTAGCCCAAAAGTTTGGCGGGCTGGTGAGTGTGGAACTTCATACGGATACGGCTTACGATATCGAAGCGATTGAATATTACGGAAAGAGGTACCACCAAATTTGTCCCTATCAATTTATTGTGAAGGTTCCATATACGGCAGAGGGGTTACTGGGCGCCAGACGGCTGAAAGATTCGGGTGTCAGGATAAATTTTACGCTCGAATTCAGCGCGAGGGAAAATGTGATCGTCACCAGGGTTGCCCGTCCCGACTATCTGAATGTATTTCTTGGACGCGTGGGAGCTTACCTGATCAACAACAATTTGGGGGATGGTACAGGGGCCGGGGAGATGGCAGTCATTGCTTCCCAGAATTGGGTTACTGCTTTGTCGGCTGAAAATCCATGGCAGACAAAATTGATCGCGGCAAGTTTGCGCAACTACGCGCAGCTTGATCTGCTTGCCGGTACAGATGTCTTTACGATGCCTCCCAAGGTTGCTGCAGCCGGGCGCAAATCCCTGTCAGGTAACTTCACTTCCAGAATGCATGAAAATTACGATGTAAGCCTTTTTGAATCGGCCAAAGGTGCCCATATCGAAAAATTCTGGGAGGTAGACGACAAGGTCCATCAACTGGCCGAAAGACTTGCTTCCAATGTTCCTGCCACCGGAGCTGAACTGATTCATATCGCCCAGGAGGAAGGTTGTGCGGACATGTTCCCTTCCCTGACAAATGAAGAGAAAGGTTTTATCGCTTCCGACGGGAAAATTCCGCTCCATTCAAGATGGGAGAAGATGATCCGCGAAGGCAAAATTGCACCTGACACCTTGCTGACATTGGCCGGATTGGCCTCCTTCACCGCCGACCAGGAGATGCTCGATCAAAGGATCAGAAGTATTATCGGATGATTTTTAATTGATTGGTAAAGAGGCAACTGTCGATAATTTAGAATTTGAACCATTGCAAAAACAGAATATATCCTTATGCAATTGTAAAACCTAAAGCTAATTGCCATGAAGAAAATATGCTTACTCGCTATTTTTTTGTGTTCTTTCTGCCTCCTTTCAAATGCCCAGTACCGGATCAATAAAAAAACATATGACCGCCGAACCTATCACTTTGAAAAGGGCGATCGGTGCAGTCCGGTAGTAGCGGGTATCGCTTCGTTTTTTATTCCCGGATTGGGACAGATGGTTTGTGGCGAACCGGTGAGGGGCCTTTGCTTTATGGTTCCCGCATATACCGGTGTAACGGTCGGCATGGTAGAATTAATCCGTGGAATGAGTGGGATGTCCCATTCTAATTCGAATGCGGGTAACATCTTTTTATTCTCGTTTGGCCTCTATTATGCCCTTGAGCTGTGGTCGACCATTGATGCGGTACATGTTGCGAAGGTCAATAACATGGCATTCAGGGACAAACAAGGCGCCACCTATCGTTTAAAGGTTATGCCATATGTCGGCTTGGCGAATTACAACCTTAACAGGAATATTCCAATTGGGGTTTCGCTGAGGATAATTATCTGAATCAGGATTTTCAGGATTGAAGAATTAACAGAATGGGAGTAGTGGTGGTAGCAAGATAACCCCGCTATCCTTACCACAAATAGACAAATGAACGCAAATTAAATCTCAGCCTAACCACAAATAACACAAATGGACACAAATAATCCCTTTGTGCCACAATCTTTGGTACGTGAAAATTAAGTCAACTACGTGATTTCCACGGATCACAGATCTGTAATTAAATGGTGCTAATTGCAAATCAGCACCAGTGAGCCCGTAGTTAGTAGGGTATAAAAAATTGTATTGACTCTTTCTGTATTTATATATCACATTAAGGCAATTATACTTGTTTATTGCCAAAATTGTGATATATTTGCCTTCATATTATGTTTTATGATTACAACGAACGACATATTGAATTTTGCGTTTACCCATAAAGTATTTACCCGCAAAGAATTAATAGCTAATTTGAAAAGTGGAAATCAAATTGGCTCACCTGGAACTCTTTCTGAGCAAATGTACCGTCTTTTAAAATCGGGCCAATTAATTCGCCTTGAGCGAGGTGTTTATAAATTGCCAGATGATGCCCGTAAGAATTTTTCGGCTGTATGTTCCGAAGAAATGAGAAAGATTAATCAACGAATAAAAAACAAGTTTCCGTTTGTTGATTATTGCTTATGGTCGGGCTCCTCTCTTATGCCTTACATGCACCACATTCCAAACCTGAATCTTATGTTTGTCGATGTTGAGCGTGAGGTTGCAGAGTCAGTTTTTAATCTTTTGAATGCTGAAAGCAACAAGCGGGTTTTTCTGATGCCGTCGCCCACCGATTATGAACGATATATCAGCACCAACGAAGCGATTATTATCCGTCCTCTAATATCTGAATCTCCATTACAATTGATTGAAGGTATAAACACTCCGACAATTGAAAAGATTCTGGTTGATATAGTTGGGGACATAGAGTTTTCTTTTTTACAGGGGTCAGAAATAAACCAAGTATATACTACGATTTTTGAAAGACACGGCGTAAATAAAAATAAGCTGATTCGCTATGCGACTCGACGGGGAAGGAAAGAAGAAGTTGAACAACTATTAAGAACCAATAAATTATGATTCATCCCGATAGTCGGACGATAGAATGGATGAGGCGGGTAGCGGCTGAAAATAAATTTTCTGATGTAACACTTATTGAAAAATCAATAAGGGCTTTTTCATTGCTTGAATCGTTGGTGTTGTCCGGATGTCATTTTGTTTTCAAAGGAGGAACAGCCTTAATGCTTCACATGGATAGTGCAAAGCGGCTTTCCATTGATATTGATATAATTTGTCCTCACGGAACAAACATTGAAGAATTTATTCAGAAATACGCCCAGGAATACGGCTTTGGTGAAGTGAAATTGGTAGAACGGGTTACACCCCACAGTGTGCCAAAAACACACGCTAAATTCTTTTATCAGGTTACCTACGTTACCAATACTGAAACGGAATGTATTCTTCTTGATGTGCTATTCGAGGATATTCATTATCATGATGTAGAGCAATTGCCTATCCAAAGTCGTTTCTTGAAATTGGAAGGTGAGCCGGTAATGGTAAATGTACCAAGCAAAGCAGACATGTTAGGAGATAAACTAACCGCTTTTGCTCCAAACACAACGGGCATTCATTACTTCAAAGGGGAAAAAGATTGTTCAATGGAAATCATAAAGCAACTTTTTGATGTTGCTTCTCTGTTTGATGTAACTGACAATTTAACGGTAGTTTCAGAGACATTCCATAAGTTTGCAACCGTTGAATTGCAATACCGGAATCTTGACCCTAAAAATATTACCCAGGTACTCGATGATATATATCAAACCTCACTCTGTATATGCCTGAAAGGTCAGGTGAGCCCCGACACCTTCAAACTGCTCCAAGCGGGGACAAAAAGAATACAGAGCTTTATTCATAGCGAAAAATACAATACCGACAGTGCCATTGCCAACGCTTCAAAAGCGGCATATCTTTCTGTTTTAATAGCCAATGGAATTACAGCAGCAGTACATTTTGACCCTCAAAATATAGAGCAGTTGCGTGATGCTGTTATTCATGAGCCGATGCCCACTAAATTAAACAAACTAAAGAAGTCAAATGTAGAAGCATTCTTTTATTGGAATGAAATTGGGAAAATTACAATAGCAACAGCCCAGACAAGAATTTAATAACTGGCTAGTTGTCATGAGAATAGCCTATAAAATACTTATATAACTTATGCTCACCAAAACCCTGTCCTACTACTGTTCCAAATTCGAAAACCTGAGACGGGACTTCAAAAATGGAGGGGCCCCGCACAAGCCAATTCTGTTGATTAGTCTGATCCAGGCCTATCAAAATGGGTTGTATACCACTTCGAAATTCAAATTCTGCCGGAATTGGTTGGGTTGTTTAAATCCAACTGGCAATCGCTGGTGGAGACCAATCACCAGTGCCTTTTTACGCTTCCTTTTTACCACATGGGTACTGAACCCTTTTGGGAACTGATACCCAACCGGGGGTGTGAGCTTTGGATCAAATCCAAGAGTCCGATGAGAAGCTTTTCCAATCTAACCACTGCAGTGAAATATGCCAAAGTTGATGAGGAGCTGAAGGAGTTGCTTTTGAAAAAGGAAGAATCCAACATATTGCTTCATATCCTGTTGGACAAGTATTTCCCTAAGGCAAATAGTTCGGATCTTTCCACCCCGGATCACAGTTATCTGACCGAAATCAAAACCCAGATTTTACAGGAATCCAGGCAAACTTACCAGGAGCGGCTCACGCAAATTCGGAATGAACTCGACAACGAACGCCACTTTCCTTCTGTTGAATCGCTGGGGTATCATAGGAAGAAGTATGGGTTTTAAAATTGTAATATTTGAATTCCTCCTATATATTTAGATACTACAAGCTCCCTCGATAATTGGCCATCGAGAAATCATCCAATATTCTTTCTTTTAGTCTTATTTTCTCCCTATTTTTGCTTTAACCAAAACATTGTTTGCAGTTTGCATATTGAAGCAGCAACTTTTTGTACCACCCTCGTCAAAACCTACCGGCATCTCTTCAGCTGCCTGATGTTTTACAATTAATGGGAGGGCAGGGTTGCCCTATTTCCCGAGGCTGAAGGGCTGTGCCGGCAGCTCGATGAAATGGATTATAAGCACATTAAAAATGTATTCTCGGAAGCAGAGCTTGACGAAAATTTGGTATGTCGGAATTTCCGACATACCACTCAACATGGCGCAATTCAAGGGAAAACACAGGACAAAACGGTAATATATTATAACCTTGATGTGATTATCTCGGTAGGTTATCGTGTAAAATCGCAAAGAGGTACCCAATTTCGGATTTGGGCGACACAACGACTCAAGGAATACATTGTAAAAGGATTTGCATTGGACGATGAACGCTTAAAGCAAGGGGGTAAATATTTCGGGACGGAATTGAACTGTCGACAATTTGTCGTTAGTTGAAACTCAAAGCACCAGATGGGAAAATGAGAGAAAGCAGACAAGAGCTCTCGGAATACCCTCTTCGGATTTGTAAACCTTATTTTTATGTTCTTAACCTTAGTAGAATGCGTTAGTTGGTTGAAATTAACCTTATTACCTTATATGGTTTGTCGCTTTGTAACTAATCAGGATATAATTTTGTTATTGGCATCCGGAATAAGGTAATAAGGTTTTGGCTGAGTGGTGAGTCGACTTTTCTACTAAGGTTGCCTTTAAAAATAAGGTTTATACAAATCATGGTCCAGTGCCATCGGCACGACCGATTCAGTAGCCATGGGTTTCAACCCATGGATCTTGGGTGTGTGAATGATGTGGAGTGCCGTAGGTACGACAACGGGGTCAGTACAATTTTTTAAGTGAGGAGCTATTAGACAAGGTTTTAAGTTGCTGAATGGCGATTTTGTTGAGTTGCAGAAGGCGATCAGACGATGGTATACCTTGTTCAATCCATACTGCATTCAGGCTTTCCAAATTGGTGAGCACCACTAGTTGTTCCAATGCCGCATCATCCCGTATGTTTCCCTGAGCCTTAGGGTTTTCGTTTCGCCATTGGACAGCAGTTTTGCCAAAGAGCGCCATGTTCAACAGGTCGGCTTCATTGGCATAAACAAAGGCAGCCTCCGTTTTGGTGAGTTCTTTGGGTATCAGATTTTCTTTGATGGCGCCGGTGTGAATATGATAATTTACTTTGGCCAAGGTTCTTTGCAAATTCCAGTCGAGTTTCAGTCGGTCGCTTTCATCTTCTTTCAGACGTTGGAATTCCTTAATGAGGTACAGTTTAAATCCGGAACTCACCCAGGAAGCAAATTCAAAGGCAATATCTTTGTGGGCAAAGGTTCCACCGTTCTTTCCTTGTTTTGAAATAAGGCCTTTGGCATTTGTTGTTTCAATCCATTTGGAAGGAGATAGAGTAAATGCATTGCTGCCAGCGGCAAACAATAAGGGGTCGAATTCGACCCCTTTAAAAGTGGGGTTATTCAATTGCTCCCATAGACCTAAAAATTCTATGGTCGTTTTTGAGCGCATCCAGTTTTTTACCACATCCTTAGGTTCTTCAGGGTTATTATTTCGTGCAATATCAGTTAAAGAAATAAAATCCTCATTACCAATTTTGAATGTTGCCACCTGGATACCTCTTACCTGAATAATCTTAGTTTTAGTCATATTTTGGTCAATTTTAGTATTGTCATTCCTTAAATATATTGATGCGGATTCCCGTATAAGTAAAGTTAAGGCATTTCATTTAGAAAAAAGAATTGGATTGGAGTAGGGGTAGACCAGGCTGGAGGAAATTTGGAAAACCCTTATTTGTTAAGCCGCACCAACCACATTCTGCACCCATTTGTAAAGTTTCACCCTAATGCTTTGATATTAAATAATATTATGTAAGTTTATGATTAAAATAACGCGCAACTAACCTTTCGCGAACGTCCAAAACAAGTTTGTTGAAGAATGCCTGAAAGGGTTCGGCCCGGACCAAAGCTAAAAGATTAGGATTGTAAAACATGAAAAAAAATGGGACTATTTTCTGCCATACTGGGGAATGCCAGTACCGTAAGCCACGACGAATTAATGAAGCAGTTTGGATTGCTTTTGACCGAAGGCGAAGAGATTGAACTGGGGTTTAAACTCATTCGCGATACCTTTATTTTCACCACCAAGAGGCTTATTTTGGTCGATAAGCAGGGGGTGACAGGCAGTAAGACGGAGTACAAATCGATCTCTTACAAAAGTATCTCCAGGTTTAGCGTCGAGACAGCCGGAACATTCGAACTGGATGCCGAACTGAAAATCTGGATTTCCAGCGAGCCCCAGCCAAGTATTACAAAACAATTCAACAAATTGGTGAATGTTTATGAGGTGCAAAAGGTACTGGCACAGCATGTACTATAGAGGTATTTAAAAGGATCCCAGATCCGTTGTTAAGTGGTGTTGATTGCATTTCAGCACCAACCGACAGCATGGATGAAATTATTTAGGTCTTTTTAAAACAAATTGGCTTATTTTTCTGTAAGTTTGTAATAAGCTATTAATCTGAATCCTAGCTGCCTCAGATATAGCTATTAGAACCAACCTTAAAATACTTTTCTCATGGACTTCAAAGACCAAATTAAAATCTTAGGCGAGCGCGTATTAAGACTAAAAGACCAGACTCAAACAGAGGAAGCAACCAAGAATGCTTTTATTATGCCTTTTATCCAGGCGCTTGGTTATGATGTGTTTAACCCGACAGAGGTTGTACCTGAGTTTATCTCTGACATTGGTTTAAAGAAAGGTGAGAAGATTGACTATGCCATCTTCATGGACAAGAAGCCTACCATTTTGATAGAGTGCAAGCATTGGGCAGCGAATCTGAGTATTCATGACGGACAATTGTTGCGTTATTTCCATGTCTCAAAAGCCAAGTTTGGCTTGCTCACCAATGGTATTATCTACCGTTTCTACTCCGACCTGGTAGATGCCAACAAGATGGATGAGAAGCCCTTCCTGGAGTTTAACATCTCAGAAATCAAGGATAACCAGATCGAGGAGCTGAAGAAATTCCACAAATCTTATTTTGATGTGGACAGCATCGTTAATACCGCCAGTGAGCTGAAGTACACCAATGAACTGAAGCAACTTCTGGGTCAAGAACTGAACAATCCTTCCCCTGAATTTGTAAAGCTCTTCGCCAAACAGGTGTATCCCAGTGTTATTACCGCCAAAGTACTTGAACTGTTTACGAACCTGACCAAAAAATCTGTACAGCAGTACATCAGTGATTTGATCACGGAGCGATTGAAAACGGCGCTCACCAAAGAGGATGAAGTAGCCAAAGAGGAGGCAAAACAGGCAGTTGCACTTGTCAAGGAACCGGAAGCCAAAGTTGAAACAACGGAAGAGGAGATTGAGGCTTTTATGATAGTCAAATCTATCCTTCGGCAAAAAGTTGATTTAAAACGTATTTCCTACCGGGATGCGCAAACGTATTTCGCTATTGTGCTGGATGACAACAACCGCAAAACATTGTGCCGGCTCTATCTGAATGGCAATAAGAAGTACTTCGTTACCTTAGATGAAAACAAGAAAGAGGTTAAAGCAGAAATTAAATTCCTGGACGATATCTTCTCATTCTCTGAGCAACTGTTCAAAATTGTTGTTGGGTACGATAAAGGGAAATAGGTCTGTATTTCCTAGGATCCCAGATCCGTTGTTAAGTGGTGCTGATTGCAAATCAGCACCAGCGTGGAGAATAAATCAAACTTGATATTGTTGAAAGTTGAACAAATTTTTAAAATATAATTTCCTTTTCCAGTTCTTCTTCCCTCTAATTTTATTATCGCAGATTTCCCATTTTCTCGCGAACCTAATTTTGTTGTTGGTAATCCAGTAATGAGATTTGCATTTGAAATTCCAGTTGCCAATAGAAGGATACAAAGAAATAGTTTTGCCATCAAAAGTTAACTGCCAATCTGTTGGAGAAATTGGAGTCACAATTTCATTGCCACAGCCACACACACATTTGTGTATGGCTGTGCAATATTTAAGGGAGATGTACAATATGCCATCTTCCAATTCGTCAGGAATGAATTCTACAAATCTATGCTGTACATTCATCGTTGGTCAATTGTGATGCATTAATTGAATAAACTGAATTATGTTCCAGCTTTAAATCCTGGTAAAAGCCCAAAAGCTTTTTCCATTTGATGACAGCTAAAACGGCATTTAAGGAATTCAATTCTGCTATTTGAATATTTGAAGCATATTCATTTTCCAAATTTTCACCACAAGAGATTCGTTGAAATAGATGATCGTTTTTTAATAGTGTCCCAGTGGTAACTCGAATTGAGCCAATTAAGGAATCATCAACAACATTAACCCCTAACCCAACATCAATAAAAGGAATATTTTCTAGTAGAAGATATTCCATAATCTCCTTTTTTACCAAATCTCGATCAATACAAAGGAAAACAAAAGACAACTGATTTAATTCTTCAATGTTAAATCCACTGATAAAACAGGCATGAGAATACACGTATCGATGCATGTTGGAGTAAATTGAAGCGTAATAATCTGTTTTGGTCCTTCTAGCATTCAATTCCGATTGGGATACTGCACCAGGTGACCTAAAGGCATTGTGCAAAAGGAAATCGTCTCCATCATACAAGTGAATTTCCAGTACAGGCGTTTTGGCAACTAAATCCAGGATATAAGCGCCAGTCCCACCCAATCCAATAATGCCAACTTTCTGACCTTTTAGCTTGGAATTGATAAAATCAATATTAGCCCGACTAGAGTTAGTGTCAAGATATTGAAAAACAGAATCCTCGGCATCATCAACAATTACTTTAAAAGTCTTCTCAGTAATTGTTGGATCAATGGACTTTGCCGGATTCGAAATTATTTCAGCATATCTCGTTACCTTTTTATAGTAATCAGAATAGCCGTTTGTTGGTTTGTTGGAGAACAAATGATTGACTTCCACGCCTTCAAATAACTTTTGATTATTTGAGGAGTTCCTGATTCCTTCAATCGGACTGCCATCTTTATTACAAGGATAATCTCCAATAAAATAAATTACATGAGTCGAAGGAGTCGATGTCCTGTTGTTGTTCGCCAGATCAAGGGCACTGACCAGTATACCTCGCTTTATTTCTTTTATGTGGTTTACATAGGGGATTTGGTGGATAAGTAAATATCCACCTTTCACCTCTATTTCAAAACCTTCATCTCTGAGTTGCTTCAAATCAGGACTATGACTTATTAGTTGGAGTGACATTGAAAATCATTTTGGTTTTTACATAAACTTCATCACCCTTAACCATAGTGCCTTCCGGGTTTTGGCCCGGTCCGTTGGAAAAACTGACAGTATAAACCGTAGTACTATTTTCGGAATAATCCGGAAATGCCAGTTTAGATACTTGTTCATAGGAAATAGTCCTCGAACCCCATTCCTTTTCTCGGCCGTTGACAATTATTTTAAACGGCAAATGCTCATCATGTTTTTTAGAATAGAAATGTTCTATTCCGGGTCGAGCCAAATCAACACGTGTTACATTTTCGATTAATTCATCTTCCCAAGGCTTCTTAATTGCCAGGAATACTAAATCGGAATCAGGAATTTCACCTAACCTTTTTACTTCTGCACCTGATATGTACTGTTCTTGCCAGTCGAAGTGCTTATCATTTATGATCAATTTTAAACTTTTCATTTAATTAATATTAAAATGGAATTAGTGGCCTCTACCGTCTTTAAGCTAGTATGGAGGATTCATCTAACCAGGCTTGGCATGGAAAGTATTGCACAGCAAATGGAATTTGCTATATTTGTATCGCAACAAAATAATCAGGGATAGCAATGAGGTGATAAGCCTCAGGTATGTCGTCGAAAACAATTATCCCGAAGTCCAATCAATAGAGCCACTAATGATTGGACTTTTGTTTTTTTATTATCGGCATTTTGTATTAAAAATATTTGTTTTTCTCATTATAATTCATTAACTTTGATTGACAAATATACAACAAAAAACATGCCACGTCAACTAAATTTGTCAATTTGTCATCGTAAAATATAAAAAAATATTCTCACCTATTTATCTGTTTACAAATCATCTTATCCATTTAAATAAGAAGGATCCATTTACAAATGGGAAATTTGATATATATTTGCGACCTAATTTTTGTCAACGTAAAATTTTATTTCTATGAATAAGTTATTTGCTGAACGATTTAAATCTGCCCGTTTGATGAATGGGTTTTCATTGCAAGATCTTTCGGACAACTTGGGCAATAATATTACTCGCCAGGCTCTCCATAAGTATGAGAAAGGAGAAGTAATTCCGGATAGTGAGAAGTTGGACCTTATATGTGAAGCTCTAAATGTAAGGCCAGACTATTTTACTCGGGAAACTATTGTCGAATTGGGAACTATCAATTTTAGAAAATTGGAATTATTTCCTTCCAAAGAGCAAAACAGTATTATAGAGCGTACCAGGGAAGTTCTTGGCAGATACTTGGAATTGGAGGAAATACTCGGATTAAAGAAGATATTTGAACATCCTGCTCCTCTTTTGAAAATAAATTCTTCCGATGACATAGAAAATTTTGCAAAAGAAATTCGAAAAAAATGGGGATTAGGTGTTGGTCCAATCGCCAACGTTGCAGAATTACTTGAGGAGAATAATATAAAAGTTCTTGAGCTTGATGCAAAAGATGGATTTGATGGGTTACAGACTTGGGTAAACGGAAAGGATATTCCTGTTATCGTATTAAATACTGGTAAATTAAAATCAAATGACAGAAAGCGCTTTACCGCTTTTCATGAATTAGGACATCTTCTGTTGCCATTAGATGAAATTGATGACAAGTTGGCAGAAAAATACTGTCACCGACTTGCAGGAGCAATGCTTTTTCCAAAAGAAGCTATAGAAAAGGAAATTGGGAACAAAAGAAATAGAATCTCTATTCAGGAATTTGGACTCTTAAAAGAACAATATGGTATATCAATACAAGCTATGATTTATCGCTTTGCTGAATTGGATGTTATCTCAGAGCATTATAAAAGATACTATTACCAATATATTAATCAAATGGGATGGAAAGTCGAAGAGCCATATGCATATGAAGGGAAAGAAACTTCCAGCAGATTTGAACAGTTAATATACAGAGCCTTGGCTGAAGATATTATATCAATGAGTAAGGCTGCGTCATTAAAAAACATGAAACTCTCAGAGTTTCGGTCAAAAAGTTTAATGATAGGATGAGGTTAGCGGTAACTGATGCATGTATATTTATCGATTTGATCGAACTTCATTTAACGTCTGAATTTTTTTCACTTCCGTTAGAGATACATACTACGTTGGACGTTTTCAATGAATTGTACACCGAACAAAAAGAAATTCTAAAAGCTTATCGCTCTGTTGGAAAGCTTACTATTCATAATTTAACTTCAGAAGAAAAAGCGCATATACAGGAAGAAAAATTTCCAAGATCATTATCAGACAATGATAAATCGGTAATCTTTTTAGCTGATAAATTAGATGCGAAAGTTATTAGCAGTGACAAAGCAGTCAGAAATTATGCCAAATCAAAGGCCATTGAATTTCATGGAATGCTTTGGATATTTGACAAGCTAATTGAATATAAACTAATTAGCTCATTAGAAGCCATTGCAAGGATTAATTTCTTATTTTCAAAAAACATTGTTTATCAAAACAATATAGAGTTGAATACTGAAAAACGTAAGAGAATATTTCTTTGGAGTAAGTTAGAATTTTAAATAGCAAAGATCCTGTCATTTTTTGATCAATAATCTGTACCGTCTTCCCATTTTTCCCTTATTTTTGCTACTACCAACAAACTATTGGTCAAAGTATCATGGAAACAACTATTTCCATATCAACACTTATCAAAACCTACAGGCGCATCTTCAGTTGCTTGATGTATATTATTGATCTTTAGCAGAGGTAAAAGCTATGGAAAATCAATCGGAAATATTGTTTTATACTGCCGATGATGGCAAAACAAAACTTTAGGTTAGGCTGGAGGATGATACTGTTTGGTTGAATCAGAAACAAATTGCTCTTTTATTTGACAAAAGCAGAGTTACTATAACAGAGCACATTAAAAATGTATTTTCGGAAGCGGAGCTTGACGAAAATATGGTATGTCGGAATTTCCGACATACCACTCAACACCGCGCAAATCAAGGGAAAACGCAAGAGAAATCGGTAATATATTATAACCTTGATATGATTATCTCGGTAAAGAGGGCGAACTGGCCGAAGAAAGCAATGTGCAAAAAATGCACATTGCAAATTCCGACAAGCCATCAAAGAATTGGAGCAAAAGAGCAAAAAGGATTAACCTAACAGCCAGCAAAACTTCAGTCAGAGGGAAGTGAACTGTCCCAAAAATTGGGACAGTTGAAAATGCAGGCTGAAGATGGTAAAATGAGGATAGCAAACTGTATCTGAATTAATTTTTAATTACAATGGATTACAACGAAACAGTTGCCGTATTTGAAAGCAAACACATTCGGCGTTATTATGACAGCGTCAATGAAGTATGGTATTTTGCTTTGGTGGATATTGTAGCCGCACTTACTGATTCGGCCAATGCCACAGACTACCTGAAAAAAATCAGGAAAAGGGATGAGGAATTACATTTCTACCTGGGGACAAATTGTCCCCAGGTAGAAATGCAGACCGAATCGGGAAAAAAACGAAAAACCCTTGCCGGTAGCACAGCAGGTATTTCGATTAGTCCAATCTATTCCTTCGCCCAAAGCAGAGCCCTTCAAACAATGGCTTGCCAAGGTGGGTTATGAGCGAATTATCCCTATTTTTGTTTTTAATAAAAATCATCTTGCCGTTTTACCCATGGAAACAGCAACATACAGCACCACTCTCGTCAAAACATACCGGCGCCTCTTCAGTTGCCTGATGTTTTACAATTAGTCAAGAGGAGCATAACTTTCTCTGTTGGCTTTAGAAGGGTGCGTTTTTAAGGTTCACTAGCCAAAGAAAGCAATGTTCAAAAAATACCCATTGCTACTACCTGCAATTTAAAACAAGGAAATGGTAAATTCGCATTATGGGAAATAATGACCTCCGCTGGAAACAACGCTTTCAGAACTATGAAATGGCCTTTTTTAAGTTAAAGGAGGCCATGGAACAGGAGAATCTGAACGAGTTGGAGCGCGATGGATTAATACAACGCTTTGAGTTTACCATCGACCTTTCCTGGAAGGTGATGAAAGATTACCTCGAAGAAAAGGGATTTGTTTTTAAACCTTCACCGAAAGATACCCTGAGGGAAGCCCAACGGGCCGGGCTTATTGATTTTGGCCAGGTACTGATTGACGGGTTGGATATCCGCAATGAATTATCACACGATTACAGTGGCAGCAAATTTGAGGTTTCGGAGGAGGCTCTGCGGGATGAAGTTTATCCGGCCCTGCAAATGCTTTACCAGTTCTTTGTTGATGAAGGCGGTCAAGAACAGCTAGCGGATTTGAATGAATAATCTTTCAAATACATACGGTCTCACCGAAAGGGATATTCAGACCATTCAGGCTATTTTTTGCAAATACCCTGAGGTCTTGGTTGTGCATATTTTCGGAAGCCGTGCCAAAGGAACAAGCAAACCGGGCAGCGATATTGATTTGGCCATCATGAACAAGTTAGCAGGTACAAAAGTGGTTATAAGACTGAACAATGACTTTGAAGAGAGTTCGCTGCCCTATAAAGTTGACCTGGTGGATTTTCACTCGCTGAACAATCCGAGTTTTATTGACTATATCAAAAGGGTTGGAAAAGTATTTTATCAACGTGAAGGCGACCTTTCATCATCGGTGAATATGTAAGATGACCACATAAAAATTGTAACATCTATTTTCACCATCCATTCCATTTTATCCTTATTTTTGCTTTACCAAAAAACTATTGGTCAAAGTATCATGGAAACAATTACTTCCATATCAACCCTCGTCAAAACCTATCGGCGCCTCTTCAGTTGCCTGATGTTTTACCACTAGGAGGGGCTTCAGCCCCGACGTTTCCGGGAGGAGAGGTAAGATGGCGGCAGTGGTTTCCCCAATGACTTTTTAGTTGAAAGTTGAGAGTTGAGAGTGGAAAGTAATCGCTTCACCCAACATAGGAACCATTTCATCAGGGATCAATAGTTTAGCGTCCAGTCTCATTTTCCTACCTTCCCATCTTCTCACGCTCGGATCCAGTCCCATTTTCTCATCGTCCTAGTCGTCCCCTTCGTCCAAGTCATCCCAGTCCACGAATAAACTATCCGAAAAATGTTCGAAAAAATATCTACCCACAATATTACTCCCGAGCGGCCGGCGGCCAGGGAAGGAAATTTTTACCCGGAAATGGAGCATTCCGAAGGTCCGGGAATGAACCGGCGAATCCAGCAGCTCCGGAAACTGAGTGTCGAAACGGAACCCTCCCTCTCCATCGAAAGGGCGCTGCACGAAACGGTGTTTTACAAGGAGAACTTTGGCAAAATGTCTATCCCGGTGCTGCGGGCAGCCAATTTTTACGATCACTGTGCCCGTAAGGCGATCTACCTGGGCGAAGGAGAGCTGATCGTGGGCGAAAGGGGTCCGCGGCCCAAATGCGTGCCCACCTTTCCCGAGCTGACCTGCCACAGCGTGGAGGATTTGAATGTGCTCAACACCCGCGACTTGCAGCGCTACACCATCAGCGAAGCGGATATCGAGACCTACCGCACGGAGGTGATTCCCTTCTGGGCGGGCAAGACCCAGCGGGAGCGGATCTTCTCCCATGTGCCGGAAGCGTGGCGGCTGGCTTACGAGGCGGGCATGTTTACCGAATTTATGGAGCAGCGCGCTCCGGGGCATACGGCATTGGATGGAAAGATCTACCAACAAGGGATACTCGATTACAAGCGGGAGATCGCGGCCAACCTGGCTTCGATCGATTATCTGAACGACCCCGAAGCCACCGACAAGTTGGAGGAGTGGAAGGCGATGGAGATCTCGTGCGACGCGGTGATTTTGTTCGCGGAAAGGCATGCGGAACTGGCGGAGAAGATGGCGGAGGAGATGGTCGGGATTGCAAATCCCGACCAGCAAGTGGAGGGAATGGCCGGGATTACAAATCCCGACCAGCGGAGCCAGCAAAGCCAGCTAGACCGGCGGAGGGCGGAGCTACTGAAGATTGCCGAAGTGTGCAGGTGGGTTCCGGCGAATGCCCCGCGCAACCTGTGGGAGGCGATCCAGATGTACTGGTTCGTGCACCTGGGCACCATCACTGAACTGAACGGCTGGGATGCGATGAACCCCGGTCACTTCGACCAGCACCTCGCCCCGTTTTACGAAGCGGGACTGGCGGACGGAACTTTGACGCGCGATGAAGCGAAGGAGCTGATCTCCTGTTTCTGGATCAAGGTGAACAACCATCCGGCCCCGCCCAAGGTGGGGATCACGGCGCGCGAGAGCGGTACCTACAACGACTTTACCAACATCAACATCGGGGGCGTCAGGAGCGACGGCAGCGACGGCGTAAGCGAACTCTCCTACCTTTTGCTGGAGGTGGCCGAGGAGCTGCACATCCTGCAGCCGGGCTTCTCGGTGCATATCAGCAACCAGACGCCCGATCAATTTCTGCTGGCTGCCACAAAGGTGATCCGGCAGGGTCATGGCTACCCTTCGGTCTTCAATCCGGATGTCTATGTGGCCGAGCTGCTGCGCCAGGGGAAATCGCTGCGGGATGCCCGAGAGGGGGGATGCAGCGGCTGCATAGAGGTGGGGGCCTTTGGCAAGGAGGCCTATCTGCTTACCGGCTACCTCAATGTGCCCAAAATTTTAGAGGTAACGCTCAACAACGGGATCAATCCGGTTACCGGAATCACGGTAGGGTTGCAAACCGGTGATCCGCGCACGTTTAAAAATTATGGGGAGCTATACGGGGCTTTCCTGAAACAGCTTAACTACGTGGTCGACATGAAGATGCGGGTGAGCAACTACATCGACCGGATGTTTGCCAAATATGCCCCTGCGCCCTTCCTCTCGGTGGTGATCGACGATTGTATGGCGCGCGGCAAGGATTACTACGACGGCGGACCGCGTTACAACACCAGCTACATCCAGTGCTGCGGACTGGGCACCACCACCGACAGCATGGCGGCGCTGAAGAAACATGTTTTCGAGGAGCAGCGCTTCCCGATTGACAAGGTGCTGAAGGCCGTGCTGAACAATTTCGAAGGGGAAGAGGTATTGCGCCAGACCATCATGAACCGCACTCCCTTCTTCGGGAACGATGATGAATATGCCGATTCGATTGCCGTGCGGGTGTACGACGACCTGGTGCAGGCGATCGACGGGAAACCGAACATCAAGCCGGGCGGACGGTACCACCTGAACATGCTCTCGACCACCTGCCATGTCTATTTCGGCAAGGTGATGGGCGCCACCCCCAACGGCCGGTTGGCGGGGAAATCGATCTCCGACGGCACTTCTCCCTCGCATGGCGCGGATACCCACGGTCCGTCGGCGGTGATGAAGTCGCTCACCAAATTCGATCAGGTGAAATCGGGCGGGACGCTGCTCAACCAGCGCTTTCTCCCCAGTCTGCTGAAGAAGGAGGAGGACATGGTGAAGCTGGGTCATTTGATACGCAGCTACTTCACCATGGGCGGCCACCATGTGCAGTTCAACATCGTGGATACCGCCACCCTTCTGGCCGCCCAGGCATGCCCTTCCGATTACAAGGATTTGATGGTGAGGATGGCCGGGTACAGCGATTATTTCAATGATATGAACGGGGATTTGCAAAGGGAGGTGATTGAGAGGACGGAGAATTGCGGGATTTGAAGAAGGACGGAGGGAGTGGAGATGACGGAGATGACGGAGGGACTAGGGGACTAGGGGACTGGGGGAGTGGAGGAGTGGAACTCCGAAGGTTGAAGGATTGAAACGGGGAAACGGGGAAATGACTGGGATGACTAGGACGACTGGGACGACCACAACATTCTTCCTGTTAATCTGTGTAATTTGTGTAATCTGTGGTAGGAAATGGGATTCATCTGTGTTCATCAGTTTTTAATCTGGGTAATAAGCGGTTAGCCGGGGTTAATTTGTGTTCATTTGTGCCATTTGTGGTAGGGCTAGGTTTTAGTGGGTTTGAAATATTTGAAGGGTTTTTAATTTGTGTAATCTGAAGTATGATCATGATAAAATCCAGAGAAGGTGGTTTGGTCTTCGACATCAAGCGTTACGCGATCCACGATGGTCCGGGGATCAGGATGGTCATCTTTTTGAAGGGGTGCAACCTGAACTGTGCCTGGTGCCACAACCCTGAGGGCATTTCGGCGGCTCAAGAGCGGATGTACGTGCCGGCCAGGTGCATCGGGTGCGGCACCTGCGTTTCTGCCTGTCCCAACGGGGCGCTCACCTTAACGGCCGAGGGAATCGTTACGGATGCCTCATTGTGCCAGCTTTGCGGCGCCTGCGCGGCCGTTTGTCCGACGAAGGCGAGCGAGCTGTCGGGCAATCTGATGACGGTGGAGCAAATCATGACTGAGATTGAAAAGGAGCGGATCTTCTTCGAGCAGTCGGGCGGGGGAGTGACTTTTTCCGGCGGGGAGCCAATGCTGCACACCGACTTCCTGGTAAGGCTTCTGGATGAATGCAGGGAGCGGAGAATTCATACCACAGTGGATACGGCGGGTTTGGTGAACAAGGATATTCTGCTGGAGGTAGCCAAACGGACGGACCTCTTCCTCTACGACCTCAAACTAATGGACTCCGACCGGCACCGCCAATGGACGGGGGCTGCCAACGGGAAGATCCAGGAGAACCTCAAGATACTGGCGGAGAGTGGGGCGTGCATCAATGTCCGGATTCCACTGATTGGCGGGGTGAACGATGATGAGGGGAATATCACCGAGACGGCACGATTTATAGCCTCGTTACCGGGGAAGAAGATCGCGGTGAATTTGCTGCCATACCACAAGATCGCGCAGACCAAATACCAGAAACTGGGACGGGGAGAGGCGTTTGTATCACTTGAAGAACCGACCCAAGAGAGGCAACAAGAAGCAATGGATATTTTAAGGGAGCATGGGATTGAGGTGAACATTGGTGGCTAATGTCTGAAAATCCTGCTTCAGACTATTTTGATAAGTTCGAATGATTAAATTTATGCGACCAAACTGTTCATTAAGTTAGGATTTCGGGAAATATGTTGATTCCATAGGCTGTCTTGGGATAACTATCCATTCTTAAAAACTTTGTCAGAAGGCCAAGGTATAGCATGCACACTAAATTTATCGATCAATGAGAACATTGAGACTTTTTCTGATAGGATTATTCGTATTGATATGCTGTTCTTTCAATGTTATTGGTCAAACCAGCATAAATCCAGGCAATCAGAAAATTGCCATTGAATGGCAAAAAGGTTCATCCAAAGGGACCATTGAAGTCCTGAACGGGAAACTGTTAAAGATTGAAATTGTTACGGGAAAGGGAAAAATCAAAGGGAATTCATTTGAAATAAAATCGAATGGTGGGGTGCGCATCGTTGCTACTTTATCGAATGTTCAGAACAACCCGGGCAATGGCGCTACAGTCGTAACCGTCAGGACGGATCAAAACCCATTTTCTTTTTTTCTTCGGGATGTTGACAAAGAATATCCGATTTACATTCCCGAATATCGAGTTGCAGTAACACCATTTGACGATCTGCGGAGTTATGCTCAGATCGAGTCAGCGGTAAAGCATCGCAATTTGAAAAGCAAGCTGCAACAAATAGCCGATGAACCGGAAGAATCCTTTGATTCCGCAGCCGTGCATACACGAAATCAACCCTGTCCCACCTGGTTGGGCATCAGCCGTGATATGCGCATCTTCGAATTGTCGGATAACCGTACGAATCCCAAAAGTGAGATGAACATGGTCAGGCCTGGCAATTCCTATTCCCCGGTTTTGCTACCTGAATTGGAAAACAGGGCTGTGGAATACGCTTACATCGCCGGGCGTGGTCAGGGTGTAGCAATAAACAGTCCCCGACGGCTGGAAGATGGCGTGCTTCCTATTCTCCATACGACCCTGACGGATGAGGACATTGAATACCGTTCGACCGCATTTGTTTCGTTGGAAAAGTCCATATTAACTGCCCAATCACCTATTGGCACCGATTTTTTGGTTGCGGACAGGTTCAGCAGGGGGCATATGCTTACGAAGGAGCAGGAGGAACTTGTCCAACCAAGGCTCGAAGAGGAAAACAATAAAGCGGAAACCACGGTTTTGTATTATCGAAACGAAGCCATTAATCGCTCATCTGTACCACGTTATGCCTGGTTTAAGACAGTGCGGTCAGTTGCGGCAGGATTGGCGAAAAAAATTGACTACTCGTTTAACAAGGAAAACGGTTTCTCTTCTTTTTCATCAGGCAGAATCTTTGGAATCTCCAAATTGAACGGGCAGCCTTTGCATGATGAAGAGATTGCCGTATTGTTAAAACCGAATGAAAAAGCGGTATTCGAATTTTATCTTCCTCATTCCCCAATATCCAAAGAGAGAGCCCTAGAATTGTCCAAACAATCGTTCGATTCGAGATTTGATGAATGCAGGCTGTTTTGGAAGTCAAAACTGGATAAAGCCGCACATATAAGTGTACCCGAACCTAGAATCAATGAAATGATTCAAGCGGGATTGCTGCATCTCGACTTGATCACATACGGGAAAGAGCCCGGTGGCATGCTGGCCCCAACCATCGGCGTATATTCTCCCATTGGTACCGAAAGTTCTCCGATCGTGCAGTTCTATAATTCGATGGGATTGGCCGATATGGCCCGCAGGTCCATCGCTTTCTTCCTGGACAAACAGCATGAGGACGGGATGATTCAGAATTTTGGCGGATACATGGTTGAAACAGGCGCAGCGCTTTGGAGCATTGGAGAATATTTCCGTTACACCAGGGATAAGGAGTGGGTGAAACAGGTTGAACCCAAATTGTTAAAAGCATGCGATTTTTTGATCCAATGGAGGGCGAAGAATAAGAAAGAAGAGTTGTTGGGGAAAGGATATGGGATGATTGCAGGGAAAGTAGCCGATCCGGAAGATCCGTTTCATCAATATATGCTCAACGCTTATGCTTATTTGGGGATCAGTCGTGTGGCAGAAATGCTGAGGAATATTAATGCAGAACAATCAAGGCGATTGGAGCAGGAGGCTGAAGCATGGAAGCAGGACATCCGCGTCTCATTGATGAACAGTATTTCAAATTCCCCGGTTGTTCCTCTTGGGGATGGCAGATGGTGTCCTACCGTACCACCCTGGACGGAGGCGGCGGGTCTCAGGGCGTTGCATATCACTCCCGAAACCTTTTTCTCGCATGGAACGGTTACGGTCCCGGATGTGTTGTTGGGGCCGTTGTATCTGGTTTTTTGTGAGGTACTTGCGCCAAATGACCAAGTCTCAAAAATGATGCTGGATTATCACCGCGAATTGTTTTATCAGCGAAATGCCGCCTTTAGTCAACCCTATTACAGCCGGCACAACTGGGTTCAGTTGAAACTTGGTCTAACAAAGCCCTTCATAAAAACTTATTACAACACATTCTCTGCACTTGCAGACCGTGAAACCTACACTTTTTGGGAACATGTTTTCCAGGTTAGTTCTCATAAAACACATGAAGAAGGGTGGTTTCTGATGGAGACAAGATGGATGTTGTACCTCGAAGAGGGCCAAACCTTAAAATTACTGCCCGGAATACCCCGCAAATGGATGGAAGACGGGAAGCAGATCAGACTGAAAAATGTGGTCAGTTATTTTGGCCCCATCTCCTTGCAGGTCACTTCAAACACAAAAGCCGGATTCATTGAAGCAACCATTGTCTGCGATTCCGGAACCAAACCACACGATGTGATCATTCGCCTACCTCATCCCGAAGGAAAAAATGCGGTTAAAGTATCTGGCGGGATTTATGATGCAGAGACTGAATCGGTATGGGTCAGTAACTTTAACGGGTCGGCGAATGTGAAAGTAGAGTTTTAAAACCATTAATCCGGCGCTTACCACAAATAGCACAAATGGACACAAATGAGACTGCCCTAACCACAAATGGACACAAATGGGCACAAATTAACCCCAGCCTTATCACTAATTGCACAAATTAACACAAATGGAACTGTATGGGATGTGGGTTTGATATGGTGAGAATAAAAATTAGAAAATAAACCGTTTGTACTCGAGTTTTTCGGGACCAAAGTTGATTAGCATTCCAAGTCTTTTGTCTGAGGCTTTCAGATAGTTAAAAAGTTGTCCTTTGTGGATATTGGTCAGTTCGGTAACGGCTTTTAGCTCTACAACGATCTCATCGAAACAGAGAAAATCGGCAAAATATTTTTTCTTGAGAATTTGCTTCTTGTATTTTATTCTCATTTTCTTTTCCCTTTGGTAGAGAAGATCCTGTTCGATAAATTCCAGTTCAAGGGCTTCCTGGTAAACCGCTTCCCGAAATCCTCCTCCTAGTTGATTATGAACTTCCATACAGCAACCAATTATTTGATAGCATTCCTCCTTGAAAATGTATTCTTCATCCATACTGTTACTATTATAAGAATTTTATTTTATATACAAGTTACAGTAAATGAATTAAATAAACGAATTATTTGTCATTTATTATCTTTCAGGGAGCGCTTTTATTTGTGTCCTTTTGTGTCCATTTGTGGTTAGGGTCAGGTTATAGTGGGTTTGAAATATTTGAAGGGTTTTTAATCTGTGTAGTTTTTGAAATCAGTGGTTAGCCGGGGTTAATTTGTGTTCGTTTGTGCCATTTGTGGTAGGGCAGTGGTTTATTGATTATTTTTGTCGCCATGAGTGATTTTGATCTTTTGTCTACGGTTGAGCAGGGTGGTTGTTCAGCCAAGTTGTCCCCGGTGCAGTTGGGTGAGATCCTGGCGAAGCTGCCCAAAGTGGAGCATCCCAATCTGATGGTCGGGATTGAAACCCACGATGATGCAGGTGTTTACAAGCTGAACGACGAGACAGCCCTGATCTATACCACCGACTTCTTCCCCCCTGTTTGCAGCGATGGGTACGAATTTGGGCAGATCGCCGCGGCCAACGCGCTGAGCGATGTTTATGCCATGGGCGGAACGCCGTTGTTGGTTCTGAACCTGATGATGTTCTCAGCTGCAAAGATGCCGCTCGAAGTTTTTAGGGAGATCATGCAGGGCGGTCACGACAAGGTAGCCGAGGCTGGCGCTTTGGTGCTGGGGGGGCATACCATTGAAGATTATCCTCCCAAGTTCGGTTTGGCGGTGGTGGGAACGGTTCATCCCGACAGGCTCATCACAAATTCGGGAGTGAGGGCAGGGAATGTGTTGATACTGACCAAACCGCTGGGATCGGGGGTGATTCTTGCCGGACAACGTAACGGAATGACGGATGAGGCAACCGTGCAAAAAGCATTGGACTATATGAAATTGCTGAACAAAAGTGGCGCGGAGGTGATGCAGGCGTACAATTTGAAAGGGGCTACCGACATCACCGGATTTGGGCTATTGGGCCATGCTATGCGGATGGCGGAGGCAAGCGGAGTGACGATCAGGATAGATTCGAAATTGTTACCACATTATCCAGAAGCATTGTCCTTACTGAAAGAGGGGTGCATCCCGGGAGCGGCATTCAGAAACCTGGAATTTGTGAAGGAGAGTACGGTCTTCGGAACCTCACTCGAATATGAAAGAAAGATGCTTTGCTGTGATGCCCAAACCTCCGGTGGATTGCTGATGGCGGTGCCGGCAAAAATTGCGGACGAAGTGCTCGGGGCATTAAAAAAAGCGGGCTTGCCAGAGTCGGCGGTGATAGGGGAGGCGGTGCCCAGGAGCAAGAAGTGCCTATATTTAGATTAGTGGTAGGTGACAGATTGCTTCGTCGTTCCTCCTCGCAATGACGGTGCATTTTATGAACAATTGATGGGAATGGCGCCCATAGCATACAACCAATGGTCATTAGCGTACCGTCATTGCGAGCAAAGCGAAGCAATCTGTTGAGTGAAGTAGGAATTTGATCAAAACGAATCCCTTATTTTTTTTTCTTCCGTATCATAAAGATAATCCCGCCGCCCAGAACCACTCCGATAGCGATATACATGGCAGTATTCGAACCGCTTTCGGTCTTCTCCTCAGCGGCATCATAGAAGACGGGTTTGGCGGCTTTGTCGGCGTTGATGGTGTCTTTTTGTGCGGTTGCTTGTTGAGCCAATGCAACTCCTGCGATGTTCAGCATCAGGACAAATGCCAGCGCCAAACGGATGATGGATTTTTTCATTCTAGTAATTTTATGTTTGTTTGTATCTAATCGTTAATAACGTCTCTAATTCTCAATTTTCAATATTTGTTCCTTCCGTCCGCCCTTCGACAAGCTCAGGGACCGGAATCCTTACCATACATTGCTTCGTGCATGCTACCGCGGACGGTGAACTCCCTGCATACGCAACTCTGGGTTCCGCTCCGCTCCACCCGGGGCTATTGACATTTAACCACTTCGTGGTAAAACCCCAGAATTGGTGAAATACAAAGTTTTCCATTCGCCCTTTCTCCTCCTTCACCGTCATTTACTCCTTTCGTCCGATAGAAATATTTTCAGTATTTTCCAGATGCTATCGCGGACGGTGTTCAATTGACATTCCTTAACCCAGGGTGTCGCTCCTCTGTCGCTTTACCCTGGGCTACCAACATGTATCCCCTCCGGGGAAGGTTTTGAACCGGTTCAACAGCGTGGTAGAAAAAACTACAATTTTACAAAGTGTATCCTACCATTCACATTTTCTCACCCTCTCATTTTTACTGCTTCATCTTCTCTCCGTTTCATTTCTTCAAACTCCGGGGTTCCACTCTCCCAGTCTCCTGGTCCCTAAGTCTTTTCGTCCCATTCGTCCTAGTCGTCCAAGTCATCCTAGTCCCTCCGTCATTTCCGTCTCTCCGTCATTCCTTAGCCAATTCATCATACTTCTTCGCCACCTCCGGATCGCTTACCCGGTAACTGTCGGCCAATGCGGCGTAGGCAGCCTTGAATCCGGGATTCATGGTCAGACAGGATTTCAGCAATGCACGTGCCTCTTTCAACTCTTTCCTTTCGACAAGGATCTTTGCCAGCGGCGGATAGGCATCGAAATATTTCCGGTTGAGGCCGATCACCTGTTTGTACAAAGTTGCGGCCTTCTCCTTCTCCCCGTTTTCGGCATAAATATTTGCCTGAAACATCAGGATCTGCTCGCTTTCAGGGTTGATCTCCAACCCTTTTTGGAGGAGCGACATCGCTTTTACTTTATCACTCACAGTGTAATAGACCGACGCAAAATTAAAAAAGATTAGTTCATCCTGACAATCTTTTTTCACGGCTTCTTCAAAATATTTGACGGCTTCCTCGAGATGTTCCTGCTGAATGGATAAGTAACCTAGAAAATCCCGCTTACTTTCCCGCTTGACCACAGCGCAAATCGGGATATCATCGGCATATATGATTTTAATGGAATTTTTCGGAGGCCACATTTTATTCGTTAGCAGCGCGGGTGAAATATAGCTGTTGGCCACTACATAATAATCCCAGTCGTGCTGACATCGTTCGTTCCATGGAAAATATTTGACAGCCAGCTTTTTCTCGTTCCGAAAAAACCAGTCGGCCGGGAAATTTGTGGCCACCTTCAGGCTGTCGCCGGGATGGTTGGTTTTCAGGTATTTGATCAGCCATTCAGACCCTTCGCGGATGGAGTGGTAGTAATAATCGGTTTCGTATTTTCCGTACGCCCCTTTCAATCCTCCGGTTAACTGATTGTAATAGAGGTAATAATAAGGATGATTCCTTACCAGGAAGCTGAGAGGATGAATTGCCAGCAACAATACTACCGTGATGACCAATCCGCGAACCAGTTTCGATTTGAAATGGTTGAGCAGTTGCCAGAGTCCGATGGCTGCTAACACCACCATGCTGGGATAGACGAACAGGAAATGTCGCCAGGAGCCGTAAAGATTGGATTGTTCGTAAATGACAAAGAGGATCGGGAAGAGGATGGTGAAGATCAGGAAGCCATATTTGAGCCAGTTTTGCTTCAGGGCATTCCCGGCTACGGCAAAAAAGGCAAGGATACCGGCCCAGACCAGTAGCGGAATGGTGATCAGCATCAGTTTTGGGAGGTAGTACCAGGGCATCCAGTCGGACCATTCCAGTCTGCCTTCGAAAATTTGACGGATGGTGGTGGGGAATTGCGTCATCACGTTGTACGATTTCCAGAAACCGGTGATTGGATTGAGCAAAACGTAGGGCCAGAGGAGGTTGCCCAACAGGTAGGAGATAAGCAGGATCGCGGCGATCCACGTTAGTTTGTTTTTTAGTGTGCCAATGTTGATTTTAGCAGTTTCCCGGTAGGTTTTGAACTCCAGGATGGCGGCAAAAAGCAACACATAGCAGATAAGGAGCAGTCCGCCGGGACGAATGCTGATGCAGAAAGCGATCGATAAAATGAGGGGAATAGCGCTTTTCCAGTTCCTCTTTTCCGCGAAGAGCCATCTTAGCAGGAAGAGTGTGCCGGCCAGGTAGGCCAAGGCGAAGGGGATGTCTTTGAGGTTGTTCTGCGCGTGGCCCAGAAAAGTTGGCGAGAGGGCAAAGAGGAAGAGGGTGAGGATTCCTGCGCCGTACCCGGAAAGCCAAACCGCCAGAAATCCCGCCAGTACGATGCATAGCCAGGCGGCCAGGCCGTTCATCTGGTGGCGGAAGGTGTAGATGTCGTCGATGTTGAACCAACGGATCAGGATGGTGGTGATGTTGTCGAACGACTGGCCATAGTATTTGAGGTGGGAGGTGGGTGTATCGAGGGCACTTTGGTCGGTACCGCCGGAGGCGAAATAGTTGTATACCTTTTCGGATTGCCGGAAGTGGACCTCCTCATCGCCCGAGATGCCCGCCTCTTTGCTGCCCATCAAGATAAAAACCAGCAGCAATCCGGCGCATAGGTCGAAGATACCTCTGGCAATTTTGTCCTTGCCGGTGCGAGGACGGTAGATGATGGGGTAGATGGGCGGTGGCATCCGGTGATTTTATAAATCCAAATGTATTGAATTTCGTGGATTAAGCGATTATCATTTAACCACAAAGGACCCGAAGGATGCACGAAGGACACAAAACGATTTTCTGGATTTGATTACTTCGCAGCCTTTGTGCCATTTCTTGGTGACCTTTGTGGTTAAACCTTCGTCTCCTCTTCATGGATTTTTCGGATAAAATAGATCGGTCGGTTTTGGGATTCCTTGTAAATGCGAAAAACATATTCGCCCACGATGCCGAGAAAGATGAGCTGTATGGAGCCCAGGAAATAGATGCTCAACAAAGTGGATGACCATCCAAGTACGGCCAGGCCCAGAATCTTTTCTACCAGTACATAAATTCCTGCCAACAGAAAAACGATGGTGCCAACCGAGCCGAGCCAGAGACACAACCTGATGGGAAACCTGGAAAATGAGAAGATGGCATCGGTGGCCAGGGCAAAGAGTTTGGAGAGGCTCATTTTTGGTTCGCCATGCGCCCTGTCATCACGGATGTAATCGACAGTTCCCTGGTTAAAGCCAATGAACGAGCGGAGTCCGGGCATATACCTTACTTTCTCTTTCAGGGATAGGAGGGCTTGCAGCGCCTCACGCGTCATCATCGAGAAGTTGCCCGCATTCTCCATGTTTTCGAGACCGCCTATATTTTTGAAAAGCAGGTGGAAGAGGAACGTATAAAAAGTACGATGGTTTTTTCCCTTTCGTCCGGTCCTTTTCCCGCTTACGATGTCGTATCCCTCCTTTGTAATTTTGGCATACATCTCTGCCAGAAGCTCCGGCGGGTCCTGCAGATCGCCATCCATCATGGCTACGATATCTCCGGTTGCGTGTTCAAGTCCGGCAGTGAAAGCCGCCTGGTGACCGAAATTTTTGGAGAGGGAGATGATTTTGATTTTTTTGTTCTGCAGACGGTGTTTCAAAAGCTGTTCCACGGTCGTGTCGGTACTCCCATCGTCAACAAAGAGCAGTTCGTAGTCGCCGGCAAAAGTTTTTACGGCGGCAACGACCCGGGCAACCAGATCGTCGATCAGTTGCGATTCATTGTAGACTGGGATGATCAGGGAGAACATGCTTGGTAGCGTTTTAAAATGTTACAAAGAGTAGCACAACTTGTCCCGATTAGTCGGGAGAGGCAACACAGAGTTACACGGAGTAACAAATTTAGAAAAATAAGGAAGGAAATGAAGATTTGTTAAACCTTATTTTGAACATGTAACCTTAGTCGAAAACAAACCTCCCGATAATATTTAACCTTATTACCTTATTATTGAAGATATTAATCAGAATTAAAATCTGAAATCATCATGGAAATAAGGTAATAAAGTTCTGGTTTTCAATATTCCAATACTTTCTACTAAGGTTGCCTGAGAAAAATGAGGTTTTCAAATCCGAAGATTAGTTCTTATTCTTCTCTCCCGATTAATCGGGACAAGTTATGAAACTCAGTTTTTCTCTATGCAACTCTGTGTAATAATTAAATGAGTCTCAAATTTTTCTGGGCCCTTTCATTCTTTCCAATGTAAAGGTTGCCGCGTCTTTCAATTCATCGTTTTTGAGAAGTTCCTGAACGGCCGGGATGCAATAGTCTGAACCCATCCAGGCGAGTTCTTTCAGGATCAGTTTTTTCCCTTCAACGGTGGCACCTGTTTCTTTCAGAATGCTGACCATCTGTTTTTCGAGATCAAGCAAGGCGGCAGGATTGCCACTTACCTGGCGGATTCTGGCCTGCAGGTCGGTCAGGTATTTGGTGCTTTTGTCAATGGTATAGGCAGCGATTTTGTCGAGATCCTCTGTTAGGGTTACCTCCTTGTACTCCGGTCTGGAGACTGAACCCGCCACATTCGGAAAATCGATAGGGATGGTCTGGGTCACATTTCCGCAGGCTGCCCATTCGGCGCCACGCTGGAGCGTCACGATAAATCCGACACACTCGGTGGCGGGATGGGTGGCGTCTTTGCCGACATGTCCCATGGCTGTATGGAAGATCCGTCCTTTGCCGTAGGTGATGGTCATCAGCATAGGCTCATCGCGCCCTGTCCCTCTTTTGGCGGTATCCGCGTAGGCGGTGGCAAGGATCTCCATGTTTTTTGCCGGGCCGCGAAGGGTGCTGTACAATTCATCTTTTCCATGCATCCATGCAACCGGTAGTCCTTTCAGGATGGGATGGTCTGCTTTTCTGGCCCTTACCAGGTACTCGTGCTGTGGACCGTGGGATCCGGCTGAGCCCTTGACAGTATCTATTACAAGTTGATTTTTGCTGTAATAGACATAGGGACCATCCTTTTCGGAACGATGGTTCCAACCACCCAATCCGATGATTTCGTTGTATTCTTTCCAGTCGGGGAAGGAGTTGTCTGCTTCGTGGTAGATCACGACGCCACCGCCGTTCTTCACGTACTCCAGGAAGGCGGTTTTGGTTGCTTCCGGCCAGGAGTCACCGTTGTAATCCATCACCACGATGGAGTACTTGCTGAAATTGGGATGGAAATTGCTCATGTCGCCCTTCTCTTTCGGGGTCTGGGCAATGTCGGTGGAAAAGAGTTTGGTCTGGTCCAGGATTGTTTTTAGAATAGTGGCGGAGGCCTGCCAGTTGTGGTTGCTCTGTCCGGTAACGATCAGCGCCCTGTAGGCCCTGTTCTCCTGGCACGACTGGAGGAGGAAAAACCCTGCAAGCAGCAGGAGAAGCGAATATCTTTTTTTCATAATGAATCTTGATTTGTACGTTTATAATTCTTACACAGAGTAGCACAGAGAAGTCACAGAGTTACACAGAGGAAAAAAATCCTTTTCTCTGTGTAACTCTGTGTTACCTCCGTGAAACTCTGTGTAATATTTTCATGATTTAAATTGTTGGAAGTTGCCAGGGTGCGCGATAGGGACGATCCAGCAGGCGTGCAGCCATTGGATTACCGATGATCTCTTCCTTATCAGGATCCCATTGAATCTTCTGACCGGTTTGCATGGCGATTTCACCAAGCAGTGCAACGGATATGGCCCTGTATGCTACTTCGACTGGGGCGATGGTTTTCTCACCTGAACGAACACAGTTGACAAAATTTTGCCAGTGGTTGTCGCTTTTGATCAGGTGTATTTCGTTTTCCCCAATCACCTCTTCCAGGATTTTGGGATCGGATGCAAACAAGGTCTCTCCGCGGTTGACATGAATCCAGCCTTTGTCGCCATACCAGGTGGTGCCTGAACCTTTTTCGAGGCGGGCTTCATTGCAGACCCTCATCTCGATGCCGTTGGCATATTTGCAATTGAAGTCGTACTCGACCGGCACATTGTAAATGCCTTCCCTTGGGTAGACACCTTCTCCAACGATCTCCACCGGTCCGGTATGTTCCAGTCCGGCGCCCCAGTTGGCGATGTCGATGTGGTGACCGGCCCAGTCGGTTAGCTGACCGCCCGAATATTCGAGGATCCAGCGCCAGTTCCAGTGGCTTACTCCGCGGTAGGCAACCTTGGGTGCAGGCCCGAGCCACATGTCCCAGTTCAGCTCTTTGGGAACATCCTGGACCGGCGGCGTTCCTATGCCCCTGTTGCCGTTGGGAAGACCCACTTCGATGTGGTGGATTTTTCCAAGCCGGCCATTGATAGCCAGTTCGGCGCCCCGGTGAAAATTAGGCCTGGACCTTTGCCAGCTTCCCGTTTGCCAGGTGATTTTATTTTTTTGTACTGCCTTCACGATCGTTTGACCATCACGGATGGTGCGGCAGATGGGTTTCTCACCATATACATGCAATTTCTTTTCGACGGCGGCTGTGTAGATAATCCCATGCCAGTGGTCGGGCAGGGCGATGCAGACGGCATCAAGCTTCTCCTTCTCCAGAAATTCGCGGTAGTCGCCGTAGGTGCGGCAATCGTTGTTGACATAGGCACCGTCGGCGAGGGCTTTTGCCTTTTGCAGGTTGTTGGTGTCGACATCGCAAACGGCCACAAATTGAACCTCTTTGTTGAGTTCAAGGAAGTCGCGCATGTTGCTTTTGCCCTGGGAGCCGGTACCAATGGCGCCCATGACGAGCCGGTTGCTGGGCGCCAGTTTGCCGCCCATCCCCATCGCGGTGGAGGGGATGATCTGTGGAAGTACCAAGGCTCCCACCGATGCAACAGCCGAATTCTTTAAAAAAGATCTTCTGTTTGAGTTTGTCATAATTATTAGTTTGAAATGTTTAAGTTGTTAGAAACGTTTGAATTAAGCGCTGAGAAGATGAGAAAATGGGAAGATGAGACCGAGACGACTTGGACGAAGGGGACGAGTTGGGTGATTGTGAAATTGTGGATATCCAGTCATATCTTGGGTGCTATAAAAAAGCGTGAAATGTCGTTGGCCTTTCATGAATTAGTTGTATATGTTTGAAATGTTAAATAATGATACAATTTCAATCCTGTTAATTCTTTAATTCTGAAAATTCTGATTCAGACATTTGGCGGCGTACCCGGAACCGGCACCTCAAATTTCATATCTACAGGCCCGAAGACCATCTCTTTGGGCCCGAGCTGCATGTCAGATTTCATCATCTCCTCCCAGGTTACCAGTTGTCCGGTATAGGCTGCCGTGCGGCCCATGATGGCGGTCAGGGTGGAAAGGGCGGTCTGTTCGGCCTGGTTCACATATTCGCCTTTGCGTATGGCATGTACCAGGTGCATGTGCTCCTGCACGTAGGCGGGTATTTTAAGCTGGTTCATCGCGTTGCCGTTCGCGTCTTTCTCATATTCGAACTGCCATTTGATTTTGCCGTTGAGGTCCCAGATGGTGTTGACGCAGTTGGTATATCCCTCAGTGCCCATCACCATCTCACCGGTCCGGTTGGTGCAGCTGTCAATTTCGCGGCAATAACTGTGGGAGTTGACCCCATTGCCATAATCAAAATCTATGTTGAAGAAGTCGTACTGGTCGCCGGTAACGCGGCGGTGTCGGCCTCCGTTACCGATGGCGCTGATGGGGGTCTTTCCCATGAACCAGTTGATGACATCGATGTTGTGGATGTGGGTATCGAGGATGTGGTCGCCGCAGAGCCAGCAGAAATTGTTCCAGTTGCGTACCATGTAGGTCATGTCGTCCCAGCCCTCTTCCCGGGTACGGAACCAGACGTGATCCTGGTTCCAGAAGGCCCTTGCGGAGGTAAGGCGTCCGATAGCCCCGGCTTGGACCCGTTTGTACGTTTCGATGTAATCTTCCTGGTGACGGCGTTGCGTACCGGTGACAACGCAGAGCCCCAGCGCTTCGGCCTTCTTCCCGGTAGCGATGAGGGAACGGATTCCAACGGGATCGACGGCAACCGGTTTTTCCATGAAGACATGTTTCTTGTTGAGGACGGCCTCCAGAAAGTGCTCCGGTCTGAAGCGGGGTGGGGTAGCAAGAAGCACTACATCAAGTTCTTCGAGGGCCATCAGTTTCTTGTATCCATCGAAGCCGGTAAAGCAATTTTTCTCCGGAATCTCAAGGTTGAAGGATTTGAACCTTTCGCGAAAAGCATCGATCTTGTCCTGAAAGAGGTCACAAACGGCGATGATCTCCAGGTCAGGGCCGGCGCTAATGAAATTAATGGCAGCACCTGTTCCGCGGTTGCCGGCACCGACCAGTCCGGCTTTGAGTTTTTTTCCTTTAGGGGCCCCTTTCAAAATCGGAGGAAGACCGAGGGAGGCATTGGTTGCCTCTTTTTTACAAGAGGCGAGCAGGGCATTGGCGCCAACTACCGAAATTCCGGCTAAAACACCTGCGCCCAAAAATTTTCTTCTGTTGATATTTTTCTTGTTTTCCATGGTATAAAATCTTTACTGACCAACTACCGTTGAGTCTGCTTCACATACAATTCTAAATCCAACATCGTTACTATCCGAATACCACCAGACGCTCTTCGGCATCTGCGGATCGGTCATCAGCCAGGCCTTTGTTTTGGTAAAATCCCTCGCGCCGCTACGCACATCCTTGGCATCGCTTTTGAAGGATCCACCCCGGATCACATGCTCCTGACCGTTGTCTGGCCCTGTTGGATTGTTGAGGATATCGCCCGGGATGGTTTTGTAGCTGTTGGGGGCATAGTAGTCGGAGCAGAACTCTGCGACGTTCCCCAGCATATTTTTCAAACCGAACGGATTTGCTTTAACCGATCCTGGTTCTTTGGTTTTTGACTGACTGTTCACTTTGTAGGCCACATAAGAATTGATCACCGTAGTATCAGGTCCAAACAATTTGTTCAACACACCGGTTGAGCTGAATTTCTTTGGACTTCCTGCAAAGAAATAGGGATCTTTGGAACCACCCCTGCAGGCATACTCCCATTCAGCCTCGGTGGGAAGCCTGTACTTTTTGCCGGTCTTTTTGGATAGCCATAAACAATAGGTGTTGGCAGCCTTCCACGACATGGTGATGGCCGGTCGGCTACCTTTTCCCCAACCCTGGTCGGGGGCGCCCCACGGCGGTGTCGGACCGGTGATGGCATCGGTGACAGGTTGTTTCACCACTGCCTCTTTTCTTCCCTGGGAGGCTGTGGCCTTGAAAAATTCGAGGTATTCGTCCCAGCTCACTTCGGCTTTGCCCATCCAGAATTTGGAAAGGTGCACCTTTCTTACCGGGCCTTCATCTGGTTTTCGCAGTTCCTCTTTTTCGGGGCTTCCCATCTCGAAAGTTCCTTCGGGAATGGCAACCATATCGAAGGATAAGGTCGTTCCGGGTACTTTTTCGGCAAAATTTTCAAAGTTCTTTACCTCTGCGGCGGTTGTGAAAACCTCTTTGGCGACTGTTTCGGTTACCCCAAAGTTGGCATTGTGGGCATGGATGTTGCTCTTGTCGTAATGTCCAACGTTGAGATGACAGTTGATGCAATTTGATTTTTGGTCCTTCGGAGCGTTGACATATTGAAGATGGGCATTGCTACCATTCACAGAAAGAGTTGCCGGGAAGAGGTTCTGGTGGCATTTGATACAGGACTCCTCATAAACATATTTTTTTGCATATTCCAGGGATTTTCTTGTTTCCCAGTCAAATGAGGCGCTGTCCTTGAAAAGTTTGCCATAAATATCCTTCATTCCGTGAAAGGCTTTCGCCGGAAGGTATCCATGCCCCTTGGGTGGCAGGTGGCAATCAACGCAATGCGTAACAAAGCCCGATTTGTTGTTGTAGTGTTCGGAGAGTCGCCAGTTTTGGTCCTGCACCGGATGGATGTGGCAGGAGACACAGTACTTATCGGTAGAGGTATATTCCGAAACCGTGTTCAGTGAAAATATTAAAAGGGCACAAATGAAAATCCCAATTCCGGCAAATAGGAATTTTGATCTGGGTCCGGTAAACGCGTTGCTCCACTTCATGCTGAAAATTCAATAATATATATAATTTGTGTTTTAATGAGGAATGCAAAGTGGGAAAGAAACAGCGAAGTCGCCATACGGCTCATTCATTCTTTTATCAAACAGTTTGGTACGTTCTTTCGGGGCACCCCATCAAAGCGTTACTGTTTATTAGTCGTAGTAGTATGTTGAATCCCTCAATAAAAGGCCTAAAAATAGCGTTTAAATTAATTCGGAGGTAATCAAACTGTTATAATTTTTAATTTCTCTGATTTTCCGATATCTTTAGGTCACAAACTCCATTACGGAAATGAATTTCCATACCATTGCCACGCTGGCATTTGTCATTCCAAATGTTTATTTGTTCCTGCGGATCGGTCGGCTCTTTATCAACAAAGGTTATAGGTTTCAGTATGCAATGATCTATTTGCTCCTGGTGGCCATTTATCCTTTTGTAAGCTTTTTTTCAGTTGGAAAATCAGGATTTGTGTACGATATCCTATCCTGGACCGCCGGTTATTATTTGCCCTTTTACCTCTACATGTTTCTCTCGGTGCTTCTTTTTGACCTTCTTCTGCTAGTAAACTGGCTCACCAAAATAGTTCCCTGGGATAAGATGAAAAGTACCCGTTTCAAGGTTTCCTGTATGTTGGTATTTGTCTTGGTGTCGTCATTGACCGTGTTTGCGGGTGCAATTAATTTCAACACCATACGCATCAGCGAATACCGCATTGAAGTGCCCAAAAAATTATCCGATATCGACCATCTAAAGATTGCCTTTGCTTCGGATTTCCATTTGAAGCAACAGTCCGATGTCCAATTTGTAGTACGGTTTGTTGCCAAAGTCAACGCAGTCAGGCCTGACTTGATGATTTTTGGAGGGGATATCGTGGAGGGTCGGGGAGATGGCGGTAAGATGGACCGGATCGCAAAAATGCTTAGTGGAATCCAGACCAAATATGGCGTTTTTGCAGTACTTGGGAATCATGAGTCGTATGGGGTGCAGGCAAAAGGTCATTTTTTCGACAAGGCAGGAATGCAACCTCTTTGTGATTCCGTAGCCGTGATTGGCCACTCGTTTAACCTTGCGGGCAGATACGACAACCGGTACTATGAAAGAAAAGCTACGGTTGATCTGTTAAAATCCATCAACAATTCACTGCCTGTAATCCTGATCGATCACCGGCCTACCGAAATCGAAGAGAACTCCAAAACCATGGCTGATGTTCAGTTTTCGGGCCATACGCACAACGGACAGTTGTTTCCGTTAAACCTGATTCTTGAGCGTATATATCGGCTCAGCTGGGGTTATGAGAAAATCGGCCATACCCATTTTTTCGTCAGCAGCGGAATCATGCTTTGGGGACCTCCTGTACGCACTACCGGCAAGTCGGAGATTATGGTGGTGGATGTTGATTTTAAATAATTAGGATGGAATTTACTTTGTGTCACCTTTGTGTCTGCCTTTGAGCCCTTAGTGGTAAAGGTTTTTAAATTCACTACAAAGGGCGCGAAGGATTCACGAAGGACTCAAGGTAAAACAATAAACAAATATCAAAATGTCTAAACAAATTTCGCAGCTATTGATCGATGCAATCAAGGAGAATAAAGTTGAAATAGGGAAGATGGTAACCGAAAGGCCAAACTGGGAGATGGCTACCCAGAAATTTGACACCTTCTTTAAAAGTATCTCAGATCCAAAAGATCCACTTTGGTCGGAAGGGACGATCAACAAACTGAATGAAGTCTATTTCGTTCAACGGAATAAGGACAAGGGGATGAGCAATATCACCTTGCGAACAGTCACTGGTATGCCAGATCATCTAAAAAATGATATGAAGAAAATATTTCTTCAAACGGCAGAAGTTTGCTCCATCTTTAATGCATCGCACAAGGTGAATTTTGAAAATGATGAGTTACCGAAAGATTACCCGGCGATAAAGATAATTCCATCAAAAACCAAGGGTTTCTCAATCCTGGCCCATCCACTGCCATCGCTTTACAAGAAAACGAGCCTGACTTTTGATTACTGGATACCAAAAGTTTTGGAATGGACCCTCGAAATCAGAGATAAAAAGCTGAATGATTGGAAAGGAGAGGCTATTTTTCAACATGAAAGTTGCACCGATTTTATGAGGATCTGTCTGTTGTTTTTATCAGAAACCACCGCCAATCCACCTGTGGCCAAAGCGGAGGATCGGGAAGCGCTTTTGAACCTCCTCGGCGAGGAATTTATTTGGATAAAAAAGTCGGCAAAGCGAGAAGAAATCAAAACCAATTCCTCCAAAATTGTGGATGGGTTTGGCCAACTAACAAGGCTGACTGGTATTGATATCCCATTGGAAGCATGGTGCAGGATCCTATATGCCTCTTTTGCCAAGTCGCTCATCAAATAACTATTTTATCTCTGTCAAAAATGAAAAAAGCGGTCAAAATAATCCTTTGGAGTTTTGGAATTTTGGTTGGGTTACTGGTTCTGTCCGGAGCTGGATTCTATATCAGCTACAAAGTGGCCACCAAAAACATGGCGCCTGCCGAAACCATGGCGGTAAATGATTCGGTCTACAGCATCAAGGATAGCTTTGTCAATACCTATATTTTTAAGGGAAAGAGTAGTTATCTGATGGTAGATGCTGGTTTCAGCAAGAATACTGTTCGTGCAGAAATGAAGAAACTTGGTATATCACCCGATCAGATCACCACCATTCTTCTTACCCATACTGACAGTGATCATACCGGGGCCATCGGGTTATTCAGTAATCCAAAAATTTATATGCACAAGGATGAGGAGCAGATGATCAATGGTCAGACTGCCAAGGTGGCACCCTTCAAGATGCATTGGCAATATGGGCCGTATGTATTGTTCAACAGCAATGATACGCTGACTATAGATGGATTAAAAATCAAAATCATTCACACACCGGGACATACACCGGGGTCAGTCTGTTTTGTGATTGGAAGGGATTACCTGGTTACAGGCGACAATCTAATTGTGACCGATGGGAAGGCAGGACCCTTTTTGGATAAGTTCAACATGAACACTGCACAGCAGTTAGAATCGCTGAAAGTTCTACCCGATCTTAAGTCATTTAAATATATTTTGACAGCACATTACGGGATTACGAGAAATTAGCTTCCTACAAATTTGCATTTGCCGTATAAATATCGTATATTTGTACGGCATAGAAATAATATTATGGACTCAAAATTAACAGTCAGGCTGGACAGTGATGTGATAGAACGGGCAAAATCTTATGCCCGAAACCACAATGTAAGTGTTTCACGCATGATTGAATCTTATTTAGATTCAGTAACACACACAAAATCAAAGGATTTAGAGATTACGCCTCTGGTTAAAAGTTTAAGTGGGGTAATCGAAATCAATGCTGATTATGATTTGAAAAAGGATTATGGTGATTATTTATCTGAGAAGCATAAATGAAGCAGCTATTGATAGATACGAATATCATCATTGATTTACTTGCCAGGCGAGAGCCATTTTATGAGGATGCCGCGAAGCTTTTTTCACTTGCCGATAAAAATATGGTAAGGCTTAGTGTGTCATCTTTATCTTTTGCCAATACAAATTACCTGCTGCAAAAAACATATTCATCCGTCGTTGCCAAAGAGATTTTGAGAAAATTCAAGATACTTACTATCGTTTTATCGCTGGATGATAAAATTATAGATTTATCCTTGAATGACAGTGGATTTGGTGATTTTGAAGATGCCATTCAGTATTACTCAGCCATTGAGAATAGCCAGGATATCATCATCACCAGAAATTTGAGGGATTTTAAATCTTCAAAAATTCCAGTCATGACGGCAGGTGAATTTATAAAATCATTCTTTTAAAACAGAGAGTTGCCAATATCAGAAAGGCCTGAACCATGCGCATTGGGCATGATTCAGGCCTTTGAATTTCATCAGTATATAATTTTATTTTTTAATGGTCTGATGGAATACCCACCTATTCATTTTCGGTTGGTGAGATGATTGTCTCATGGGTATTTCATAAAAACGAAATTCTTTTTGGACTATAATTCGCGGATCTTCACGTTGCGGAACCAGCATGCGTAGCCGTGATCCTGAAGGCCGATAAAACCCTCTTTCGAGATTCCCTCGGTGAAACCGGGGAAATTTTTGAATTTACTTTTGGCTACCATGGCATCCCACTCCGGAGTCCACAAGGTATATTTCACTACCTCCACGCCATTCATTACATGGGTGGCAACACCGTCTTTTACTTTGATGACAGTGGTATTCCACTCACCGGCAGGATGTACGGTTTTGGGATCACAAGGCAGCATGTCATAAAGTGAGCCGGCAAGGTGGTTGTCTATTTTGTTGTCACCGGCATCCTTGTTGTCGAGTACTTGAACTTCGGGAGCGGCATAATAGATTGGTTTTCCGGGTACCTCCCTTACATAATAGAAAATGCCCGAATTGGTAGCTTTGCCAGCTTTCCAGTCGATGGAGAGTTCGAAATTCTTGTATTTTTTGGCTCCATAAACGACATCACCATCTGAACCTTGTCCGGGTTTTTTGTCGGGAGCGGTAAAAATTTTCATGGCATTGTCTTCAACGATCCAGTTGGTTGGCATAGCTGTGCCATTGCACTTTCTCCAGCCATCAAAATTTTTCCCGTTGAAAAGGAGAGTCCAGCCGGATTTTTTCTCTTTTTTGGACAGTTTATTGACCTCTTGTGCAAATGTGGAAGTTGAAAAGATCATCGCTGCAAGCAGGATAACGGATAACAAGATGTTTTTCTTCATTTTTTGGTTGTTTTGCCTTCAGGGGCGATTAATGGTAAAAATTAATTGTATTCGAATTCGGAAACGAGTCACCAAATTTAATGATCATTTTGATTTTTGATCCTTTCCAGCTTGATTTTTAGTTTTTCAACGACATCCGGATGCAGCGCTGCGACATTTATCTTCTCTCCCTTATCTTTGGAAAGGTCGTAAAGCTGATCTTTGGGATCGAGGTTGGCGATGTGCTCGTTTTCGACATAAACGCAGGGAACCCTGTCGCCGGTGGCAGCTAGGATGAATGAATAATTAAATCCAAGATCTGAAGGTCCGGGGGTGATATGGCCGTTCCAATCCTGGGAGCCGGTTTTATCGCCAAGGCCAAGGTGCCACTTGCCTACAACCCCAGTTTGGTATCCGGCAATTTTGAACACATCGGCAAGCGTAAACCTTTCGGGGCGGATAATTGAGCCGGCATTGCCTGCGGCGATTCTGGTGCCCTCTTTGCGCCAGGCATATTCGCCGGTCAGCAGGGCATACCTCGAGGGAGTGCAGGTGGCAGCCGAACTGTGCATGTTGGTATAGCGCACCCCATGCCGGGCAAGCGCTTCAACATTGGGTGTTTTGATGGTTTTTGCGCCGTTGCAGCTCAGATCGCCAAAGCCAATGTCGTCGGCATAAATGAATATCACATTGGGATTGGTCCGGGGTTTTAGGTCTAAATTATTCTGAGCCAGCGCACCAAACGGTAGGATGGCCATCATAGGGAGAAAGTAACCGGATTTGTTCATGGTTTGTCAGTTTGGAGGATAAATATATTAAGGAACTGTTTAAATTTCACAACATAGGCCACATAGGTTCTCAAGAGATCCACATTGGCAGATTTCTAATCATACAATATGGCCTGAACATAACGGAATTTGGATCTTATTCCATTCTTACCCACATTATATTCCTAACTGGGGGAGGCATAATTTGAACACCTGTTTATTCGGCTGTGCCTAATTCAGTGAGCCATCCAGTTCGATAACTTTCCCTGGTTTGAGCTGGATCTGTTTTGTTTTATCCAGGTATCGAATCGCATAGGATCCTCCATAATCAGATTTAACGGTTACCCTGTTCAGTTTTCCATTTTTCCAATCCAGGTTGACCGTGCAGGCCCCTCTTGCACGCAAGCCATGAATGGAACCTTCTGACCATTCTGTTGGAAGTGCTGGCAATAGATGAAGCTCTCCGTTTTGAGATTGCAGGAGCATTTCAGCCATAGCGGCAGTTCCGCCAAAGTTGCCATCGATCTGAAAGGGAGGATGTGTGTCGAAAAGATTGGGTAAGGTGCTTTTTCTGATCAGTTCACTCAGGTTTTCATATGCTTTTTCAGGCTCAAGCAACCTGGCGTATAGGCTCACAATCCACGCTTTGCTCCATCCGGTATGGCCTCCGCCGTTGGCCAATCGCCGTTCAAGCGTTTTTTTTGCTGCGTTGAAGAGGAGCGTATCCCTGGGGGTAATCAGGTTCAGAGGATACAATCCAAGCAGGTGCGACATGTGCCGGTGTCCGGGTTCCACCTCCGCATAATCCTTGATCCACTCCTGGAGTGTTCCGTTGGCCGCAATCTGAAGAGGCGGCAATAATTTTTGGGCATCCTTTACCTTTCTTGCCAGATCAGGATCCAGGTTCAATTTTTGTGAGGCATGAATGAAATTGTTGAACAACGCATTGACAATGTGAATATCCACGGTAGGCATGTAGCACAATTGGGATTGTTCTTTGGTCGTGGAGTTCGGCACGAAAAATGAGTTTTCGGGGGAGTGGGAAGGGTTGGTAACCAGATATCCTTCCGGGGATTTTACCAGGTAATCGAGCACAAACTGTACCGATCCTTTTATCATCGGATAGGCCACATTTTTCAGGAAATCCAGGTCTTCAGTAAATTCATAGTGGTCATAAAGCGGGAAAGTCATCCATGGACCATCCAATGGTGTGATCCCCCAAACGCCATCCATGACACCGGTAACACCGAAGGGGTCGGTCAGGTGGTGCATGGTCCATCCGCCGGCATTGTACATCTCCTTTGCTGTAACCGCACCGGGTACAGTTAGTTTGTCCATAAATCCGGCGAGCGGACCGACGGTCTCCGAAAGGTTGCCGGTTTCAGCCGGCCAGTAATTCATCTGCAGATTGATGTTCGTATGAAAGTCGGAATTCCATGGAGCTTCAAACAAGTCGTTCCAAATACCCTGCAAATTGGCAGGCAATCGTCCGGGCTTTCTGGAGGAGTTCATCAGCAGGTACCGGCCATACTGGTAGTAGAGGGCAAGAAGTCCATTGTCGGGTTTCCCCTCTTTCATCCTGTTAAGCCGTTCGTCTGTCGGCAGGTTCTTTGATTCATCTGATCCAAGTGAAAAATTTACCCTGTCAAAGAATGACTTGTGATCCCTGGTATGCATCTCCCTCAACTCTTTTTGATTGAATTTGGATGCTTTTGACAGGATGTCATTGCAAATAGTGAAGGGATCGATGGAGGGATCCGTGTTGAGGAGATCCAGGTTGTAGTCTGTTGCTCCGGTAATAACCATGACAATGTTTTTGACTGCCTGAAGTTGAAACCCCGTGGATTTATCCGTTGCAACAGGATTGGCGGTGCCATCCGCTGAAAGGATTTTCATCGCTGCCGCATAACGCATGTGTTTTCCTTCAGGTCCCTTAACCGGAACAACTGCATCGATTATCTGGCCGGTGTAATAGGCGATCCCCTTTTCGTTTTTGTAACTATTTGCAAAGAAGGGGGTTTGGGGATTTATTTTTGTTCTTCTGTATTTATTTTCATTCGTGACATCAAATTCGCGCGAAAGTAAGATCTCCGCGGTAAGGGCCTTTGCCGCATGAAGACTTACCACCAGAATGTCCTGAGGGGCAGAGGCGAACACCTCTTGCGTGATGTTGTTCCCATCGACGGTAAATTCTGTTTTGGCAATACCGGTGTGGAGGTCCAAGGATCGTTTGTAGCGGGTGGGCTCGTTGCTCCAACCATAATTAATGAACAGATTGCCGAGCGGCTGATAAGAACGGACCTGCGGAGGGGTTCCTACCATGTACTTGTTGGCCAGATCAAGGGCTGTTTTGTACTCCTGCCTGAAAATTGCCTGCTGAATTTCGCCTAAATGAGCCTTCGATCCCGGATTGTTGTTGTTCATTTTTGTTCCTGCCCAAACGCTCTCCTCATTGAGCTGGAGGTTTTCGTGTTTGTAATCACCGAAAACCATTGCGCCCAATCGTCCATTTCCCACGGGCAAGGCTTCTGTCCATGCTTGTGCCGGTTTCTTGTACCAAAGCTCCATGTCGTTGTTCTGAGCGACAGCTTGGACTGAGCAGAAAGCAACAGCAATTAAGATGAAAGTTCTCATTTGGTCTTATTTATTGATTGACATCACCACCGGCAGCCTTGTACAAGCCAAAATTTGAAAGAGCAGGTGAATTGTTGGCATCCCAAATATTGATCCGGATCTTTTTCCCAGTGATAGGCGTAATCCTCAAAAGTCTTTTGTAGCCGATACTTGTTCCGCTGGCAATAGTCTGCCAGCCACCCGGGCGCAGTACCTGAACGTCAAAAGAGGCTATTCTCTGACCGAAGCGAACCGGTTCCTGCAGGAGGATACGATCGAATTTTTTGGTGCTGTCGATCGCGATTTCCAGCGAAGCTTGCCGTTTGTTATCGGCGGCTGCCCAATAGCTGTTTAAATCGTTGTCTGTGTTATTTCCGGGAGCGAATTTTGAGGAATTGGAATGAACTGAAGATGCTGTCACTTTTGCGTTCAGGGCCATGTTTTCCCTGAAGGTATTATCCAGGATTTCCCTAAACCGTTTCATGGCTGCTACATCTTTCTCGGCGAAGAGTCCATCCCGGTTTGGGGGAATGTTTAGCAGGAACACTGCATTGCGGCCAACGGATTTATAATATAGATCGACTAATTGGGCAGGGGTCCTGAAACTTTCATCCTCTTTGGCGTGGTAGAACCACCCTGGTCTGATGGAAACATCGCACTGGCCTATGACCCATGAAGTTCCATAATAATCCCCGGTATTCAGGTAGTCTGTGTCGGCAGTGCCTACAGCAACCTTGTTACGATCCAGCATACTCCAAAATGTTTCTCCGGCTATGCCACGTTCGTTCCCGATCCAGTGAATGTCGGGGCCGGCGTCAGAAAAAATCAGCGCTTCCGGTTGAAGTTTATAGACGATCTCCTGAATCTCTTGCCACGGGTAGTAAGATTTCTTGTCGATCTTTCTGGTCTCTCTGGCCCCGCCATAGAATCCGTCTCCTCCATTGGCGCCATCGAACCACATCTCTGAAATCTTACCATAATTGGTTAATAATTCTTGTAGTTGATTTTTGTAATAAGTGATGTAGGCCGGAGTACTGTAACCGGCATGATTCCTGTCCCAAGGAGATAGGTACAATCCGGCCTTCATTCCATATTTGGCACATGCATCGGTAAATTCCTTTACAATGTCACCTTTCCCGTTTTTATATGGACTATTTTTTATTGAATGTTCGGTATAAGCACTGGGCCACAGGCAAAAGCCGTCGTGGTGTTTTGCGGTCAGGATCAATTCTTTGATTCCCGCATCTTTGGCGGCTTTGACCCACTGTTCGCAATCGAGCTTTTTAGGATCAAAAATGGTTGGAGACTCGTCTCCGTAACCCCACTCTTTATCGGTAAATGTATTCATGTTGAAATGAACAAACCCAACCATTTCCAACGCCTGATAATTGAGCTGTTTTTGGGAGGGGACAACGCTGTTTGGTTTGATATCAGGTTGAGCAGCGCAGTTAAAAGAGAGAAGGAGCAGGGTCAAAATTCCAAAGAGGTACTTCACGTTCATAGTTTTGTTTTTAAAATTGTTGGGTTTTCACTTTGGGAATTCTTTGTGTCGCGATAAGAATGGCTTAAAACCGAATAAACAACAAAAACAACAACCCGATAACTATCCGGTAGTATCCGAAATACTTGAATCCGTAGTTTTCAACAAGCTTGATAAAGACCTTTACCGCGGCCCATGCAGAGATGAAAGCAACAATCAATCCGATAGCCAGCAGGGTGTATTCGTGGGAAGTAAAAGTGATGGGTGTTTTGATCAGTTCATAGCCGGTAGCAGCGAACATGGTGGGTACAGCCAGCAGAAACGAAAATTCCATGGCCTGCTTTTTATCGAGCCCGTTGAAAACCCCACCGATTATCGTGGCCGCTGCCCTGGAAACGCCCGGGATCATGGAGATGCACTGGATCAGTCCGATCAGAAATGACCTGCGGTAAGATATCGTCTCCAGATCCAGCGTCTTGCTTTCACGTGCCACCACTTTTTTATCGATCAGTACAAGAATTATTCCTCCGATCACCAGCGCCACACCCACCACATAGGGATTGAAGAGGTACATCTTGATGGTTTTGTATGCCAGGAAGCCGACAATCCCGGTAGGAACAAAAGCTACGCCAAGTTTCAGATAGATGGTAAAGCTCTGTAAAAATCGTTTGGCATACATCATGACGATGGCCATGATTGCCCCTAGCTGAATGGCAATTTCGAAGGTTTTCACAAATTCCCCCGAGATTTTCATCACGCTGGATGCCATGATCATGTGCCCGGTGGAAGAGATTGGGAGGAATTCGGTTAGTCCCTCAACGATGGCGAGAATGATGCTGTCGAAAGTCGTCATGCGGTAGAATGTTATCGCGTTAGCTGAAAATTTATTTAGTTGAAGCAAATATAGCGTTCCTTTTTGATCCTGCTTCAGGCTTCAATCCAAAAGTATGGGCTAGAATCTTACCTTTATTCTTTAATGAACCCTCAATTCCAGACCAAAAAAAATTGAATGCAAACAAATTTGTATTTTCGTTCGTAATGAAGTTACATATTGCTTAAATTAGGTCATGGAACAGTCCGATCACAAATTGTACAGAAATGCTTATCTGCTAAGCCTTTTCACCATATTCTACAATATTCTTGAAGGGTTAATCTCCATGCTTTTGGGATTCCATGATGAAACCCTTGCTTTGTTTGGATTTGGCGTCGATAGTTTTATTGAAGTAATGTCCGGTATTGGTATTGCAGTGATGATTTTACGTATCAGGAGACATCCGGCAAGCCCAAGAAGTGTGGTCGAAATCAAGGCACTTAAAATAACAGGCACTTCTTTTTATCTATTATCGGTAGGATTATTGGCAGGTGTCGTGATTAATCTGATCAACCACCACAAACCTGAAACAACGTTCTGGGGTGCTGTTATCGCTTTGATCTCAGTCGTGGTGATGGTGTGGTTGATGAATGCCAAAAAGAAAATTGGCCGATTGCTTCACTCTGATCCTATTGTTGCAGATGCCAATTGTACAAAAGTTTGTGTTTACATGTCGCTGGTATTGCTTGCCTCGAGCCTTATTTACGAATTTACCGGATTTGTTTATGCCGATGTAATTGGTGCAGCCGGATTAATTTATTTTTCAGTTTCCGAAGGGAAAGAGGCATTTGAAAAGGCAAAAGGGAAGGAATGTAACTGTGATCATTGTTAAATAAATAATCTCAAAAAACATGCAAAAAATTGTGATGATCTTTAACCGCGAGCCCTACGACCAGACCGATGTTACCTGGAACGGGCTCCGTCTCGCTGAAACCTTGAGAAAAAAGGGTGTCGAATTGGGTATTTTCCTGATGAACGATGCCGTCGATCTGGCCAGGGATGCCTGTAAAAAGCCGGAGGGTTACGACCAGGATCTGTCGGAGATGCTGCGCGAATTGATTGCGAAAGATGTCCCGGTTGAGGTATGCGGCACCTGCATGGCACGCTGCGGCATCTACAAAAATCATCCCTATTTCGAAGGGGCCAACAAATCTACCATGAGCTTTTTAGCTGATTGGGTGATTGACTGCGACAAGGTTTTGACCTTTTAATTTTGTGAAAATGCAATAAATAGCCTCCAGCTTCAGCTGGAGGACTGGATGAATTCTAGATAGTGCAGGGCTTTAGCCAAATTATATTGGGCTAAAGCCCTGCATCATTTGCACCCATTGTCCTCCAGCTGAAGCTGGAGGCTATTCATGGTATGGATACTGGATCTTTTCATTAAATGATCCGCTTTTTCTATCTTTGCAAATTATTTGAAGAATAGCAATAGATACATCATCGAATGAGCAATTTCAAGAGAACACTGATCACCTCCGCCTTGCCTTATGCCAATGGTCCGGTACACATCGGTCACCTGGCCGGCGTCTATGTACCTGCCGATATTTTTGCCCGGTACCTCCGGCTGAAAGGGGAGGAGGTTCTTTTCATCGGCGGTTCCGACGAGCATGGCGTTCCCATCACACTCAAGGCCAAAAAGGAGGGGACCACCCCGCAGGCAATCGTCGACAAGTACCACGGAATGATCAAAGATTCGTTCGAAAAATTCGGCATCTCCTTCGATGTGTACTCCCGCACAAGTTCTAAAATTCACCACGAAACTGCCTCCGAAATATTCAAAACCCTTTACGACAAAGGGGAATTTGTCGAGCAGACTTCCGGCCAGTTTTATGATGAAGAGGCCGGTCAATTCCTGGCCGACCGCTACGTTACCGGAACATGTCCGAAATGTGGCTTCGAAAAGGCTTACGGCGACCAGTGCGAAAGCTGTGGCACCTCGCTCAACGCAACGGATCTGATCAATCCCAAATCGGTGCTCAGCGGCAACGTTCCCGTGATGAAGGAGACGAAACACTGGTACCTGCCCCTCGACAAATACGAACCCTGGCTGAAGGAGTGGATCCTCGAGGACCACAAGGAGTGGAAACCCAATGTATACGGGCAATGCAAGTCGTGGATCGATGGAGGGCTCAACCCCCGGGCAGTCACCAGGGATTTGGATTGGGGCGTTCCCGTTCCTATCGAAGGCGCCGAAGGGAAGGTGCTTTATGTCTGGTTCGATGCCCCCATCGGTTACATCTCGGCTACGAAAGAGCTCACTCCCGACTGGAAAAAATACTGGAAAGATCCAGAAACCAGGCTTCTGCATTTTATTGGCAAGGACAACATCGTCTTTCACTGTATCATCTTCCCCTCTATTCTCAAGGCCGAAGGTTCCTACAACCTTCCCGACAATGTGCCGGCCAACGAGTTCCTCAACCTCGAGGGGGATAAGATCTCAACCTCGCGCAACTGGGCAGTCTGGTTGCACGAATACCTCGAAGAGTTTCCCGGCAAAGAGGATGTGCTGAAATATACCCTCACCGCCAATGCACCTGAGACGAAGGACAACGATTTTACCTGGAAGGATTTCCAGGCGCGTAACAACAGCGAACTGGTGGCCATCTTGGGCAACTTTGTCAACAGGGTGCTGGTGCTCACCAACAAATATTACGAAGGTGTCGTTCCCGTAGCCGGGAAGCTTGAACTCCGGGATGAGGAGGCCCTGGCCACCCTCATTCAGTTGAAATCCGAAATCGAAAAGGCGCTCGACACCTTCCATTTCCGCGAAGCCTTAAGGCTGACCATGGAGATGGCCCGGCTCGGCAACAAATACCTCGCCGACATGGAGCCCTGGATTGTGGTCAAAACCAATCCGGAGCGGGTTAAGACCGTGATGTACATCTGTTTGCAGATCACTGCCAACCTCACCATTGCCTTCGAACCATTTCTTCCATTCACCATGAACAAACTGCGCTCCTTCCTGAACCTTGGGAAATTGCAGTGGAGTGAGCTGGGCAGAAGGGATTTGCTCAAGGCCGGACACCGTGTGAACACTCCCGAACTTCTTTTCGAGAAGATTGAGGACGATGCCATCCAACGCCAGGTCGACAAGCTGTTGGCCACGAAAAAATCGAACGAGCTGGAACAGGCAACTGTTGCCCCTGCTAAACCACACATCGAATACGATGATTTTGCCAAGATGGATATCCGTACCGGTACCATTGTAGCGGCTGAAAAAGTGGCCAAAACCATGAAATTGCTGAAACTGACCATCAACACGGGCATCGATCAGCGCACAGTCGTTTCCGGGATTGCCGAACATTACGAACCGGAGCAGATCGTCGGTCAGCGGGTGTCGATTCTGGTTAACCTTGCTCCCAAAAACCTCAAAGGCATCGATTCTCAGGGAATGATCCTGATGGCGGAGAGCAAGGAGGGGAAGCTGGTGTTTGTTGAACCTTCTGAGGCGATCAATGATGGAGCGGAGATCAAGTGAAGAAAGACTGAGGGACTAGGAGACTGGGAGAGGGGGTGAATGCGACTCCGATGCTCACTGAGTCAGTCGAAGGGTCGTTAAAAATGCGTGAAAATCCGGTCCCTGTGCCTGTCAGATGAACTCTCTGTTGGCTCTTGCTTTTTCACTATACTCTTTCATAAAGACGGAATAGTCGTTAAACTGTTCATAGAGTAGTTTGAAAGTAGAACAGCCCACTCCACTTTTATCCAGGGGACATCTTAGTCTTCTCGATTCTATTGCTTTCCCGGAATTCCATACGTTTAGCAACGAACCGGATGTAACGTTCCCCAAAATACTTTCATCAAAAAGGCAATACTTCACATCACCGTTCGCGTCGACATAGGCCGCGATTGTTCCACAGGGACATGCCTCCTTGAACGCATTTATTTTGAAACCATTTGTTTCCGGGAAACCTCTTGCCGATAAGTCATAACAACAAGGCTGCGTAATTTCAACCTCTGTACTGTTGCCTTTGGAGGCCATAATCAGATCGAATTGTGCATCAGCCATCTCTTTTCCGCAAATCAATTCACTAACCAGGCTATTTTTGGCCCTTCCGTCTGGAAACAAGATCCTGAATTTGAATTTTGAAACGCCCATGGAAGAGACCAGATGATAAGTTTCAATCACATCCTGAACGTTGGATTTGCACAAGGAGTACCGAATTGAAACGTTTATACCACATTCAAGGGCAAGTCGAATTGCATGAATTGTCTTTTTAAATCCTTCCGGATCTCCCCGCAGCCAGCTATGTACCGTATCCCACCCGCATGAATGGTTGTCCAGGTAACCTGTATTGCCCGAAGAATCAAGTCCAATCTGTAGTCTGGTTACTCCTGATTCTTTCAATTCAACGCACAACTGTCTGTTTAACTCCCATCCCCTGGTAACCAATCTGACCCGGATATTCAGCGACCTGGCAAACCGGGAAATTTGAAGCACTTTTTCCTTCTCAAGAAGCGGTTCTCCCCCGGTCAAAGTAATCCTGTCAAGGGATGGGTTTAAAGAATAAACCTCATTCAGGATTGAGATAAAATCAGCAGATGAAAGTTCATCCTTGAAACCTCCGGAATGGTTGTAACAATGCCTGCAAAGTCCGTCACATTTGCGGGTAACTGCAAACCGGAGTTCATTGGGTATAATAAATTCATCCATGGAAAAAATATTTACTGATATCCGGTTTTGAACCGGGAGGTAAGGAATAAGGTTGAGCTTACTCTCAACGGCTCTCTATCAGCGAATAACATGATACAAGATATCCATTTTTATTTTAAATTTACATGGATAATGGTTTAATTAAATCAAAACTGTACTTTTTTTCAAGTTGTATATTTTTATAATAGGGCAGATAATTTCCTTTCGAATGAATGCCCGGTTCTTTCTGTTTTCATGATTTCATTGTGAATGATCAAATAGCCTTAAAACAGATATTAAAAAAGCAGGCATCCGATAAAAGAGTTCATATTGAAGAATTTTTTCCTCGACAAATGGTTTCTTGATTTTATTAGCGATTCAGGTGAGTTAATGATCTTTTATGCCGCAAAACTCACCTGGTATGGTGTGTCTGTCTCCTATTCAAGTTGGCTATCCTATAATCCGGATTCGGGTGTTCAGTTTAAGTCCAGGTTAGGCAAGTTGCAACTCCCGGTTACGAACAATGGAAAGATCATTTGGGAGGATAAAAAATTTGGCATTTCCGGGACTTGGGAATCCAAAGGGAAAAGCATTCAAGCCAGGATACTTGAATCCGGAGAGGGATATTTAAACTGGCAGTGTCATCAGCCCAACTCCAAAGTGACTTTAAAAATTGGTGCATTGAATTTTGAAGGAAAGGGTTATGCCGAGCAATTGACCCTCACAGTCTTACCTTGGAAAGTCCCTATGGATGAATTACGGTGGGGGCATTATTGCTCGGACAAAAACGATCTTGTATGGATCGAAATGCGTGATGAAGGTCGGAGACAATGGGTGTGGATGAATGGAGAGGAGATAAAGGATTGCCTTATTGAGGATAATTACCTCTCGATGCCGGAGAAGGGGATTTTCCTAAATCTCGATCGGATTGCAGTTCTGGAATCTGAAAAGAAAATATATTCGGTTGTCGGGAATTTGGTCAGGTATCTGCCGGGATTAAACAAGGCGGTTCCATATCAATTTTTGATGGCTGACGAATTCAAATGGCTCAACAGGGGCACGCTTCAGGAGAAAAGTGGTAATCTGTCACATGGAATGGCGGTAAACGAACGGGTAAACTTCAAAACGCATGAAGCAGGAAACTAAACTGGATCCTGGTAAAAAACAATGCTTTAAGGACATCATTCCTAATGTTTTCTTTCTTAAATTTATTGAAACCAATCCTTTACAAATCAAAGAATAAGAAAATGGGAAAAGCAACTCAAATAATCTGGAAACTTCTCTATGGATTCATCTTTGTGGTACTTATCCCGGCATCATTATGGTTTTGGGCCAGAATGACCCAAAAGTTGATTCTATTACCGGTAATAGAATCCGGATTTGTCGGCGGAGCCTTGGTCATTGCCGGTTTCATACTCTTTGTATGGGCCGTCTATGCCCTCAATTACTTTGGGAAGGGATTGCCAATGAATGCTTTCCCACCTCCGGTATATGTCACAAAGGGTCCTTACCGGATTTTGCATCATCCGATTTACTGGGGTTTTGGAATGATCACCATGGGATATTTTATTTATTCAGGCTCATCAAGTGGTTTTTGGATGGTCACACCGCTGACTTTCCTGGGGATGGTTGCCCTTGTTATTGGTTACGAATCGATCGACCTTAAAAAGAGGTTTGCAGGTCAATCGATCCGAACTGTTTTTGATTATCCTGCAAATAATTCGGAAACTCCTGAGTTAAAAGAACGGTTGACATCGCTATTCACTGTTTGTATAATCTTACTGATTAGCAATTTTCTGGTTGAAAAATTGAATGGAGCAGTTCCCCCCTTATTTGGTGAGACGCTACTGATCTTTTCTTCACTTGGAAATCCGTATTTTATAATACTACCACTTGCATTTGTTGTAATAACCCCTTTTCTATTAAGGAGAAAGGATTCCCTTAGAACCTGGTGGATCACCATAATGATAGCCATGGCTTATGCTACATTTGCAGCTCTTTTGTACCCTGAAATTGGCGCACAATATTTATCGGTTAAAGGATCGGCCCTTCTTGTGGTTCCACTTTCTTTGCTTTTCATTTCCATTAAAGCTCAGACCTATACCTCAGTGTTTGGTAGAATTATCCTGACAATATTTGGGGTAATACTCGTTCTCATCCAATTGAGTATTAACAAATCAGCGCTCTTGAACCTGATTGTTTCGTTGGTGATATTCATGCTTTCAGCAAATTATCTAAAGGTTTGGATTTCCCTAAAAAATGTCGCTGAGAAAATTGCGAATTCATGGAAAGAATGGACTTTCGGGAAAATCAGGGTAATCAATCATGGCTTTTATGTGGGTGTCGGTTGCTTTACCGGACTTCTACTGGCTGGTATTCTGGTGGGGAGGGAATATGCACTTGCACTCCTGGTTGCAAATGTTATATTAACCGTCTGCGCTGCATTATGGGCTCAGTTTATCGAAGGCTCAGATAAACTGAAACGACCATTTGGATATTATGGAGGGATGGTCGGTACACTTTTTGGATGTTTGGCCGTCTGGGCAATGGGTGTGAACATTTGGGTCATGATTGGCATCTGCTCTGTCGTGATGCCATGGATTCAGGCAATCGGCCGCTTGCGATGCCTCGTGAATGGATGTTGCCACGGGAGCAAAACCGACAACGGTCTGATCGGGATACGCTATTTTCATCCCAGATCAAGAGTATGCAAAATCTCCGGATTGAAAGGTGAATTGGTTCATCCCACCCAACTTTATTCCATTCTTTGGTTGACAGTGATCGAGCTGTTCCTGATTTCGTTGTGGATACACAGCTGCCCATATCCATTAATTTTTGGATTATACCTGATTCTGACCAGCCTCGGTCGATTTGTGGAAGAGGCCTATCGTGGGGAGGTTCAAACTCCTGTACTGAAGGGTTTGCACTTGTATCAGTGGACGGCCATCCTGGCATTGATAATTGGAATAGTGATGACAACGATTCAAATCGAACCGGTAGTTATTCATCCGGGATTTAGCCTGGAAGCCTTGTGGTCAGCCTTTTTCAGTGGCCTCTTTGTGTTTTTCGGAATGGGGGTAGATTTTCCTAATTCAAATGCAAGATTTTCAAGGTTGGTGTAGAATCCTTAACTGACGGGGTCACTCAGAGTCACCCCGTCAGAAATGCAATAAAAATAACGTATTGTATTGGATATAAACTAATTGCATACGAAACTAAAATCTATCCAATTGCTTCCATTGCAGTCGTCTGATCAATCTCTTTTTCCCACTTTGCCACTACCACCGTCGCCACCGCATTACCGATCAGGTTGGTGATGGCACGTGCTTCGCTCATAAAGCGGTCGATACCCAGAATCAAAGCCAGCGCGGCCACCGGAACTGTCCCAACAATAGGTAAAACGGCTGCCAGGGTTATAAAGCCACTCCCGGTTACGCCGGCAGCGCCTTTGGAGGTGATCAGCAATACCAGCAACAGGGTGATCTGGTGGGATAAATTGAGTGGGGTTCCCGTGGCCTGCGCCAGAAATACGGCTGCCATGGTGAGGTAGATGGAGGTGCCATCGAGGTTAAAAGAGTATCCCGTTGGAATGACCAGCCCAACTACGGAACGAGAACAGCCTATCTTTTCCATCTTCTCCATCAGTGCAGGCAGGGCGGCTTCCGAAGAAGAGGTGCCCAGCACAATGAGAATCTCTTCTTTGATCATGTTAAGCAGTCGAAGCAGATTGTAACCCGATAGTTTCATCACTGATCCCAGCACCAGAAATATGAAGATGAGACAGGTGGTGTAGAAGGAGAGCATCAGCTGGCCGAGAGATACCAGTGAACTAAGACCATACTTCCCGATGGTGAAGCTCATGGCACCGAAAGCCCCGATAGGAGCCACCTTCATGATAATTTTTATCACGCCAAAGAGTCCGGCCTCGAGCGATTTGATCCCTTTTAAAATTGGAGTTGCCTTTTCGCCGACTTTGGAGAGAGCAAATCCGAAAAGCACAGAGAAGAACAGCACTTGCAGAATATTTCCTTCGGCCAGGGCGCTGATGATATTTTCGGGGATGATGTTCATGAAAAAATCGACTACTCCGTGACTTTGGGCCGGTTTTACAAATTTCGCGACTGCCGATTGGTCGAGGGTCAGGGGATCGACATGCATGCCTGCACCCGGTTGAAAGAGGTTCACGATGATCAGGCCTATAATCAGCGCCAATGTGGAGATAACTTCGAAATACAGGATCGCCTTGATACCAACCCTGCCCACCTTTTTGGTATCCTGCATCCCCGCGATCCCGGTTACGATGGTCACAAAAATGATGGGGGCAATCATCATCTTGACCAGCTTGATGAAGCCATCGCCTAATGGTTTCAGGGACTCGGCCAATGCCGGTTGGTAAACACCCAGGATGATTCCCAGAATGATGGCGACAATCACCTGGAAGTAGAGGCCTTTGTAAATTTTAGTCACAGATTTTTCAAAAGTTTATTTTGGTTCAATACAGTTCAGAAAACATCTGAAATGTAGGAAAATTTCCGGTTTATGCCAACTGAATTACAAAACTGACGGTTTCACTCTTACTCACCCCGTCGCCAAAGCGACTTTATCCTTTTTACTTTATCCTTTATCCTTCTTTAGTGCAACTCATCCCCGAACAGTTTCTCTGAAATAAACCGGACCGGATACCATGCCGCCAAAAATCCGATGAGGGAGACCGAGACCACAATCAGTAATATATCGGTGGCGACAATTTTCATCGGATAGGCATCGATAATAAAGGAGGAGGCCTTGTCGGAGAGCTTGACCAGGCCATAAAAGACCTGTGCCTGACAGATTGCCAGACCTGCCAGGGTTCCGAGTATAGCGCCGATCAATGAAATTAGCCACCCTTCGAAGAGGAAGATATTCCGGATGGTACGTTTGTCTGCACCCATGCTTTGCAGGATGGCAATGTCCTCCTTCTTGTCGAGGATCAGCATGGTAAGGGATCCCACAATATTGAAGGAGGCTATCACAAGGATCAGGATTAGGATCAGATAGGTGGCATATTTCTCACCCAGCATGGTTTTATAGAGGTAGTCGTGCTGTTGGTAGCGGTTTTTGATTTCGAAACCATTTCCCAGAAGTGCGGAGATGGATTTTCTCGTCTCTTTTTCTGATTCGCCCTCTTTGAGTTTCAATTCAATGGCATTTACCTTAACGGGTTGATCAAAGAGCTCCCGTGCAAACGCGATCGGTACGACGACATATTTCGAGTCGAGTTCCTGCTGGATGGAGAAAATCCCTGAGGGATAGATCAGTTTCTGGTTGAAATTTCCGGCAGGCAAAAGGGAGGACTCCCTGCCTTTTTTCGGAACATAAACGCCAATCGGCTCCATTTGCTGTACGCCAATTCTTAAATTTCCGGCTATGACCTCCCCAAAAACGGCATAGTTGTTGGTCGCATCCTTTAATTTGAACTCCCCCTGGACCATCATCGAATCAATGCCTGAATACTCCACATAATCTTCGCTGACACCTTTGACGGTGGCAACAACCATTCTGTCATTGTAGCGAAACATGGCAATGTCTTCAACGATCTCTGAATAATAGGCCACTCCAGGCATTTTGCGCAGCGCGTCAAATTGCGTTCCGGTTGCGGAGAAGCTTTTGCCCTCTTTGACAGTGATCCTGAGTTCCGGATCGAAGGAGGAGAAGAGCGATTTGATCAGCGCGTCAAACCCGTTAAATCCGGATAACCCGATGATCAGTCCCATGGTTCCAACGATCAGTCCTGTCACCGAAATGGCCGAAATCAGGTTGATCATGTTGGTCTTCTTTCTGGAGAAGAGATACCGGCGGGCTATGTAAAAGGAGAAGTTCATTTGTATGCCCTTACCAATAAGCCGGTTCCTCTCTCATTTGTTCGATTTACGTCAATGTAATTCAGTATCGCGCAGAAAGGGAAAACTATCACGTAATAAAAAGGGAGCAGCAGGTAGAAAATTTTGGAAAATCCCAGCAGAAGGATGGGAACTTTCATCGACAATTTCCAGGCTACGGAACCGTATTTGCCATAGGTATAGGAGGTTTCGACCGTCGAAAATCCTGCAGTCATCAGTTTCTTGCGGATATCTTCCATGTTGTACCCATCCCTGACATGCTCTTCGATAAACCCATGCATTCCCTCTTCATCGTGGTGGTCCGTATCGGACCCCCCTTGGTCGGAAGGGGTAGAAATCAGCAGCATACCACCGGATTGCAGGGATTCGCTAAAATTTTTGAAGACCATTTCATCTTCCAGAATGTGCTCCATCACATCGACAGAAAGGATCAGATTGTATTTGCCAGGGGCTTTGTATTGGGTTAGGTCGGCCACTTCAAACGAGACCCTATCCCCATTCCCGATTCGTTGAAAGAATTGGTTGCAGTCGTCGATCTGTTCCTGTTTGACATCTACCCCCAGAATTTTTGCAGAAGGAAAGAGGCGAGAAATGCCATAGCAATACTGCCCAAAACCGGATCCTGCATCCAAGACGTTTTTCACAGAAACGGAACCGTTGCTTTGAAATGATTTTAGCGTCTTGTTTACGTGCCAGGCCCTGAGAAGCAACAGGTCCAGCAGCCGATAGAACAGTCTCCGCAACAATGGTGAGCTGTTGAAGAGGTTTCCCAATTGGCGTTTGATCGGATCGTAATGCATTGTCAGGCGATATCTTTTGGCAACAATTTAATTCGGACTAAAATTCATCAATAAAAAGCAATGTCAATTGTCAATTGTCAATTTTCCATTATTTAAGCAGGTTATCAATCTTCTCGATATAGTCCAGGCTGTCATCGACAAAGAACTCCAACTCAGGAACATGCCTCAGTTGGAAACGAACGGCATGACCCAATTCCCCGCGAAGATGCCCTTTGTGTAATTTGATCTCGGCCATCACTTCAGCGGCGCCCTGCGAAGGAAAGATGCTGAGGTAGCACCTTGCCAGGGACATATCTTTGGTGACACGAACGGCAGTAACGGAAACCATTTTTCCTTTGGCCAATGTGAGCGCCTCCCTCCTGAAAAATTCGCTCAGCTCTTTTTGGATGAGCCGGCCAATCTTGTTCTGTCTCGTTGAAAATTGTTCCATGATGATCCACTTAATTTTAGACAAAAATAGGCAAAATCAGCGGGTTCTTCATTTTTTTTCTATTTTGTACCCGTTAAAAATGATTAACCGGCCATGAAAGAAAAAATAAAATTCTACTTTTGGTACAAATCAGAACGATCAGGGAAGCAGCCGTTAATCAATAATTCAACTTATTTCGCTTCCTGTTAAGTGATTGAAAACCAAACAAAAATTATAACGATGAAGGAAAATATTTTCAAATTGTCGACAGATCAGCTGAAAGAGATTGCCCTGGATCTTCAGCAAAAGGTGGAAAATGGGTTGAACAACCCCAATACTGAAATTCAGTGTATTCCAACCTATATCAAGCCAAAAACATTGGGTGTGGAAGGTCAGGCAACGGTATTGGATTTGGGTGGGACCAACTACCGGGCTTCGGTTGTAAGTTTTAAAGACGGTGAAACCGATATTTATCCTCCTGATGGCTGGAGCAAAGATCTAAGCGTCATGAAAACGAAAGGGTTTTCGGCAAATGATCTGTTCGCGGAGCAGGCCTCCTTCCTCAAAGACCTTAAAATGCCTGAGAAATCCCCCATCGGCTACTGTTTCTCCTATCCGGCTGAATGCTTGCCGGATGGCGATGCTAAACTTCTTCGCTGGACCAAAGGTGTAGACATTCCGGAGATGATCGATCAGCCGATAGGCAAACCGCTGAAAGAGTTCCTGAATACACAAAGCGAAGCCGAATTTACCGCAGTTAAGGTGATCAACGATACCGTAGCCAGTCTTTTTGCCGGACTTTCTGATAGCTCTTATGATGCTTACATTGGCTTGATCGTTGGAACGGGTACCAACATGGCAACTTTCATTCATTCCGACAACATTGGCAAATTAGACAAAGAATTGAACTGGCAAGGGCTTACCCCCATCAACCTGGAGTCGGGCAACTATCGTCCATTGCACCTGACAGCCATCGACGATCAGGTCGACATTGCTTCTGGCACTCAAAATGCACAGCGCTTTGAAAAGGCCGTATCCGGAATGTACCTCGGCAAAATTTTCACCACCCTCTTCCCACTGGATGGTTTCGATGAAAAATTTGATGCCAAATCCCTCACCGATCTGATCAACAAACCGGAAAAGCAAAAGAAGAAACATGTTCGTGCCGCCCGGCGCATCTACAAACGCTCGGCCAAACTGGTAGCTGCTTCCCTGGCCGGACTGGTTGCCGTGATGGTTTCACACAATCCTGAAATTAAAAAGGTTTGCCTGACGGCGGAAGGTAGCCTGTTCTGGAGCAAGGTTAAGAGCTGTAAGGCTTACAACAAGCAGGTTTCCAAATATCTCAAAATAGTTTTGGCGGAGCTCGGACACGAGGATGTCAAGGTGAAAATCAACGAGATCCACAATGCCAATTTGATCGGATCGGCAGTAGCGGCGTTATCCTAAACATAGAGTGCCTAAAGTAGGAGAATAAGTTATGAATTATGAATTATGAGTTATAACGCACGATATCAATATGATAGGTGGAATGCCATAGCTTATAACTTATAACTCATAACTCAATCCCTTCTTCATGGTCGAATTTCTCCAACATTACGGGCTTACAGGCCTCTTCTTTGCCGGCTTCCTTTCCGGTTCCATCCTGCCTTTTAACTCTGAGGCCGTCATGTCCGTGCTGATACTGGCGGGGGTAAACATCACATCATGCATCGTGGTTGCTACGGCCGGGAATACACTGGGCGGGATTTCCATCTTTTACCTCGGTTACCTGGGAAACATGAATTGGATCGAAAAATATGGAAAAGTTAAGATGGAGAAGATTCATGCCATCAATCCCAAGTTGCAAAAATACGGACCCTTGTCTGCCCTGCTCTCCTTTGTCCCGATTGTTGGAGATGTCTTGATTTTGGGTCTTGGGTTTTTCCGGATCTCTCCCAAACTCACTGTGCTTTATATGTTTATCGGGAAAACCCTACGCTATTGGGTTCTGGCAGAAACAATTAAACTCATGATGTAAGTTTTCGATTTTCAGACCTTGATACATTTGTTTATTTTGAGCCCTTTGAGGTAAAGATTTTAAAATTCACCACGACACAAAGGTTACACGAAGGTAAACACAAAGGAGACGCAAATATCACTAATTTTGATTTTCAATCGTCCAAATTTTTTATGAGGGTAGTCGTTCAAAGAGTTTCCCATTCGTCTGTTACCGTTGATGGAAATAGAGTCTCCTCCATTGGCAACGGGATGTTGGTATTGGCGGGTTTTGAGCATACCGATACAAAAGAAGATCTGGACTGGATGAGCGCAAAGATCGTCCAACTCCGCATTTTCGCTGATCAGGAGGGTGTCATGAACCTATCGGTGAAGGAAACGAATGGAGAAATTCTGCTGATTAGTCAGTTTACCCTTCATGCTGCCACCAAAAAGGGGAACCGCCCATCCTATATCAGGGCTGCGCCTCCGGAAATTTCCGTTCCTTTGTACCAAATGTTTGTTGATAAGGTATCTGAGCAGTTGGGGAAACCTGTCAAAACAGGAATTTTTGGGGCCGACATGAAAGTTGAGCTGCTCAATGATGGACCAGTCACAATTATCATCGATTCGAAAAACAAAGAGTTCTGATATTTGTTAACTTATTATAAGAGAGGTAAGCTATGAGTCTGATATTCGAGAATTACGAGCGCACTTTCCATGTCGCCGAAGTGAAGAACGGCTTGGAGGCCATTCGGTCCAAAATGGGAGGGACACTTTCCAAAGAGGATATGAAGCTGGCTTTCTCATGCATCGATTTAACCACGCTTGGCGCAGAAGATACTCAGGAGAAAGGCAGGTTAATAGCCGAAAAGGTCTCCCTCTTCCCCCGCCATTTTATTGAATTACGCAATGTAGCTGCCATTTGTGTCTATCCGACATTGGTAAAGGTTGTGAGAAAAAACTTGAAGGACCACAATGTTTCTTTGGCCGCTGTTTCAGCAGGATTTCCCTCCTCCATGACTTTTCTAGAGGTGAAGAACCTGGAGACCGCAATGGCCGTTGCTGCCGGAGCCAACGAGATAGATATTGTCATTTCAATCGGCACTTTTTTGGAAGGAAACAGTAAGGAAGTGATGCATGAGATCTCACAGATCAAAAATAGCTGCGGAGAGGCCCATCTAAAGGTAATCCTCGAAACCGGAGCGCTTAAGAGTGCCGAAAATATCTGGAAAGCTTCCCTGATGGCCATGGTGGCCGGCGCCGATTTTATCAAAACCTCTACCGGGAAAATGGAACCGGCTGCCACTCCTGAAGCTGCCTGGGTCATGTGCAGCGCCATCCGGGAATTTTACCGGATGACCGGGAAAAAAGTGGGCTTTAAAGCTGCCGGGGGAATCGTGGAGAGCGCGGATGCACTCTTTTATATGGCCATTGTAAGAAGCATTTTGGGAGAGGAGTGGATCCATCCTCATCTGTTCAGAATTGGCGCCAGTCGACTGGCAAATAATTTGTTGACTTCGATAACGGAAGAAAAAATTTCGTATTTTTAAGGGAAATGGAAACTGGTTGGGATTCGGGAATCCTCAAAAAGCTGAGAGTTGGCAAGGATGATAAAATTTTGATTATCAATGCCCCGGAAAGCTATTTGGCGTTATTAAAGGAAAGTGACCTGATTGAATAAAGCTGAGGGAAAGTTATGAGTTATAAGTGATGAATTATATCGCCCTATCTCATAACTCATAACTCATAACTCATATCTCATAACTCATAACTCATAACTCATAACTTTTTTCTACCATGGAAGCAACAACTGATCCGATTTGTTGTCCCAAATTCGATCCCATCCCCTGGGACAACGTCAATTTTGAATGGAATGACAAGCTCTTTGTCCGAGGTTCCGTTTGCACCTTCTTCTACATGCCATTAAATTTTGGCAGTGTCATGAAAAAACTGAGCAAGATCATTGCAAACGCCGGCGCCGACTGGTCGCAAGGACTCTGCCTCTCCGACATCACCTCCAAATGGAACATGGATTTGTACATCAATGTTGACAAGCCGGTTCCTGCCCTTGAAAGCAAAATGTTTACCGGTAAATTTTACAGTAAGGTTTATGAAGGGCCTTTCAAAGATACCGGCAAATGGTGCAATGATTTTGAACGTATCCTTGTTGAAAAGGGATACGGCAATCCCAAAATTTACCACTGGTACACCACCTGTCCGAAGTGCGCCAAGAAATATGGCAAGAACTATGTGGTTTTGATCGCTTCGAAAGGATAAAAAGGAGAAAATACCGCCGTGTCTTCTGGCAATAATGTTAAATTAGTCTGTCTTCCAACGATTGAATAAAAACCTCAAAAGAACTTTGTCGACAAACAGGACGAAATTTATTGTGAAGAACAAGAAAGCGACAGTGACCCAATTCTTTTCGCAGAAATTAAATGCACGGACCAAAAGCTCTTTGTCTACAAGATAATAGATCCCTGAAGCCGCTGCGATCAGACCAACAATAATTGCCGTCAGGAAAAAATAATCCTGAAGGTCGGATTTCCATCTTTCACGCTTAACGATGGAAGAGGTTACCTTTTGTGCAAAATCTACCGGTAACCGGAAATCGGGCTCCCCACGAAGTGATCTATCCAAAATTTCTGTCAATTCATCCTTTCTCATTGGATATCTCCTTTACTAATTTTAAACTGTTTTCGTCTACAATGTGTTTTAGTTTCTCCCTCAACAACGCTTTTGCCCTGAACAGGTAACTTTTTACTGTTCCCTCGGCCATCCCGGTTATCTGTTCAACCTCCTGATAAGAGAACTCCTCCAGATGAAACAAGGTTACCACAGTTCGGTATTGGATAGGGAGCAGTTCAATTTGCTCCCTTATATAGTGCTTTAAATCAGTTGTTTCATAATTTTCCGTCCGGAAATCCACCAGATTGCGCAGTGCAATGGAATCATCGGGATTAACCTCATCGAATTTGCTGAATTTTCGCAGATAGTTGACACTGGAATTATAAGCGATTGTTGCGATCCATGTCGATAACTTACATTCATTTCTGTACTTGCCCAGGTTTTGATAGACCTTGATAAATACCTCCTGGCAAACATCTTCGAGCTCATCCTGTCGCTGAATCAGCCTTCCTGAAATATGAACCACTAATTTTTGGTAACGATTTACCAAAAATGTAAATGCATTCATGTTCCCGTCGAGTATCTGGCTGATCAGTTCAGTATCGTTCATACTTACAGTTTGACACTATTTTTCTATAAATGTTGCACTTTCTATCAATTAAAAAAAGTGAATCGGTGTTGCAACATTTTACGATATACTGCTGTCACATGATACAAACACTTTAAAACCGAAAATTATGTCAGAAGTATTAATGGCTGCAGTTGTTTTCTTTGCCTTTTATCAGATTATCAAAAATTTTACGGACTTTCTGCTCAGGAGGAAGATCATAAGGGCCGGACATTTCGACAGTGCCGGAATCCTGGAGCAAAAAATTGCTTCACCCATAGCCGAAAACCAGGAAGTCAATAAATATCCCTCCCTTAAATGGGGATTGGTCGCTTTCTTTGCCGGAATGGGTTTTATTTTAATTCATCAAATGGGCCCTGGAATGGGCAATGAGGATGCTTACCGAAATTATATGCATCAAAGTCTCTTGCCATTTGGGATTGAATTGGTCTCTATCTCCATGGGCTTTATTGTTTACTTCCTGATAGTCAATTTTAGCAAGAAGAAGTGATCTAGTAGCTACTTCTTAACTTTCCCTTGTGGTAATATACTCTACAAATGCGATCAACGCCCGCTTGTATTCTGAATCCGGATAGGTTATCAACTGGTCCAGGGCTTTTTGGTGGTACTCCTGCATCACATTTTGGGCGTAGATAAATCCGCCATTGGCTTCTATGAATTTTGAAACAGCCGTCAAATCAGCGGCTGTTTTGCTTTTCTTGCGGACGATGTCGAGTATTTGCCTTTTCTCTGACGAACTCCCCACGTTGAGGGCATAAATCAAGGGCAACGTGATCTTCTTTTCATGGAGATCATTCCCGGTAGGCTTGCCCAACAGGTTGGATTTCTGGAAATCGAAAAGATCGTCCTTGATCTGGAACGCGATGCCTGCATACTCGCCAAACAGACGCATGCGTTCAATGACTTCGGCATCCTCAGTTACAGAACAAGTTCCTACAGCCGCACTGGTAGCCATCAGCGATGCTGTTTTCTTTCGGATGATCTCGAAGTAAACTTCTTCCGTTATATCCAGTTTCCTTGCTTTTTGGATCTGGAGAATCTCACCTTCGCTCATTTCCCTGACAGCCTGCGAGATGAATTGTAAGATATCGTAATCTTTGTGCTCGATCGACCAAAGTAACCCCTTGGCCAAAATAAAATCGCCGACCAATACCGCAATTTTATTCTTCCAAATTGCATTAACGGAGAAGAACCCCCTTCGCTGGTACGATTCATCGACCACATCATCATGAACGAGCGTTGCTGTGTGAAGCAATTCGACGGTTAATGCCGCATGATAACTGCGCTCGTTGAATTGACCATTCAGTTTGGCCGACAGGAATACCAAAATGGGTCGCATCTGTTTCCCTTTGCGTCGCAGAATGTAATGCATAATGGTATCAAGCAAAGGGATAGTCGTCTTGGTCGACTTTTTGAAATAGGGTTCAAATTGACTCAACTCGGCTTCAACCGGAGCAATAATTTCGTTTTTGGATGCCATGTAGTATGAGCTGTTGCTATTGCCAAAAGTAACAAATTTTCGGCGACTCAGGAATTGTTTGTATCTGTTCTAAATTAAACATTTTAACGATTTGTTCCATTGATTAACTACATAGTATCTATATATTTGTATTTCTAAATTACACATTTTTCTATCAATCATACCCCATGCACACCAACGAACAGACTTTAGAAAAATTGACAGTCGCTGCAGAAATGCTCAAGGCGATAGCGCACCCAATGCGGATCACTATCGTAAGTTTTCTGGAAGGCGAGCAAAAATTAACTGTGACCGAAATCTATGAGCGATTAGGCATTGAGCAATCCGCCACTTCACACCATTTGGGAATTTTGAAATCAAAAGGTGTTCTGGCTTCCACACGTGACGGTAAAAACACCTATTACTATCTTAAGCACTCCGGTCTTAGTGGCATCCTCAAATGTGTTGAAGACTGTACCTGCCACAATTAGGTGATTATCTTATCATAGCGAAGGGCCGACGGATCATTTCCCCGGCCCTTCGCTTTTTAGAAAAGGTAATGGCTGAAAAAGTATTGAATCTTTCGTTTCGAAAGCCAACGCGTTGGTCTTGAAGTGATTATCATGGCTTTGAGACCCTAAATGTTGTAGGAAAATACCTCCGGGTCAGAAACGATCATTCCTGCACCAACCGTCTCAAATGTGTTTTCATCGATTAGTACAAGACTACCTGTGATCCTATTCTCACTGTAATCGTCGTATTTCAGAGGCTTTTGTGTTTTAATGGTGATGTGTGCAATATCGTTCATGTTCACCGTCTTGTCGTCCTCAATATTTTCGAGTGTATTGATGTTTACCTTGAATCGGATATCCTTTACAATGGCAGATGTTTCGTCGGTCGTTTGTCGAACAATGTATTTCCCACCAATGCGAAGCGGTACCGCATTAAGCCAGCAAACATGCAATGATATGGTTGAACTGTATCTTGGATAAGCAGCGGTAAACTTCACAAACATATCTCCCCTGTTAATATCAATATTGCCATCCAGTTGTATTGTGACTGACTGGGGAGTGAACGCTTCATTCAATTCCTTGCTCCCCTCATGGATTGCCTCGATAAATGATCTTTTGTTTGATGGCAAAACAAGAATGGCCTCTCCAACCTTGAACGATCCGCCCGAAACACGACCGGCATATCCCCGGTAATCCGGATGTTTGTCGTTGTTTGAACCAATGATGTATTGAACCGGGAACCGGGCAGGAAGTGAATTCTCGTTAGAATGTACAGGAATCTTTTCTAGCAGGCCCAGCAAGGTTTCTCCATTGTACCATGGTGTATTTGCAGAAGCATAGACTACATTGTCGCCATCTCTGGCAGAAATGGGGATGAAATATATTTTCTTAAATTGTAGAATGGTCGTTATTTCTTCAAATTCCTTCTGAATGGCGTCGAAAACATCTTTGGAAAAATTGACCAGGTCCATTTTGTTGATTGCCAGGATCACATTTGGGATTTGCAGCAACGAAGCTATGTACGAATGACGCTTGGTTTGTTCCACAATTCCTTTTCGGGCATCCACCAGGACGATGGCCACATCGGCCGTTGACGCGCCAGTCACCATGTTTCTGGTGTACTCAATATGCCCGGGAGTATCTGCAATGATGAATTTGCGTTTTGGTGTGGCAAAATAGCGGTAAGCCACATCGATGGTAATTCCCTGTTCCCTTTCGGCACGGAGTCCATCAGTTAGCAAAGCCAGGTTTACCCCTTCATCCCCCATTCTACTGCTTGCCTCTCTCATGGATTGCAACTGATCTTCAAAGATCGATTTGCTGTCGTAAAGCAACCGACCTATGAGCGTGCTTTTTCCATCATCAACGCTGCCAGCAGTGCTGAAACGGAGAAGCTCCATATCCAAATATCCCGTCTCCATTCCGGCTAAACCTGACGCTTTCTTATCATCCATACTATTTATCAATCAGTTCAACTATTAATCAGCAAGTTATAAGTTATAAGTTATGAGTTATGAGTTATAATTATAGAGTTGTAACTCATAACTCATAACTCATAACTCATAATTCATAACTCATAACTCAAAACTCATATCTCAAAACTCAAAAATATCCTTCCTTTTTCCGGTCTTCCATCGCTGTTTCCGAGCGCTTATCATCCAGTCGTCCACCACGTTCGGTTACGCGTGAACCGGCAATTTCCGAAATAATTTCTTCAAGCGTGTTGGCCGTCGATAGGGTTAATCCGGTACAGGTGATGTCTCCAATGGTTCGGCAGCGAACGCTTCTTACCTCCACCTTCTCGGTAGGTTTACGCGGGATGGGGGGCAACGCTGCATAAAGGATCTGGTCCCGCTCGAAAACTTCCCGCTGGTGTGTATAGTAGAGCGAAGGCAGGGGGATGTTTTCCTGAAGGATATACTGCCATACATCCATTTCGGTCCAGTTGCTGATGGGAAATACCCGAAAGTGTTCGCCTGTGTGCTTTTTCCCGTTGAGGATATTCCACAGTTCAGGACGCTGGTTTTTAGGGTCCCACTGCCCAAATTCATCCCTGTGCGAAAAGAATCGTTCTTTGGCCCTGGCTTTCTCTTCATCGCGGCGACCACCACCAAGCGCCGCATCAAATCCGTGTTTTTCGAGGGTATCCAGCAAAGTCACTGTTTGCAATTTGTTACGACTGGCATAGTATCCTTTTTCCTCACCAACCCGTCCATGCCGAATGGATTCTTCCACTGACCCTACAACTAGTTTCGCCCCAAGTTGTTTGATCAATTTGTCACGATAAGTCAATGTTTCCTCAAAATTGTGACCCGTATCGATGTGGACAAACGGAAACGGAATAGCCGCCGGATAAAAGGCTTTGTAGGCCATATAGGCCATGACGATGGAATCTTTACCTCCTGAAAAAAGAAGTGCGGGCCGGTCGAATTGCGCTGCGACTTCACGGATGATGAAGATCGATTCAGATTCCAGTTCTTTGAGATGATTTAATTTTCTATGAGCCATATTCTTTTACTGCTTCTTTCGTTTTTTTTCCGGTCACTGTAATTTTAATTGCTGCAACCGGGCCCCTCTCCCTTCGCGGTTTTTCCATGGTATCCCCGATGGTAATAGCCCTCTGCAAATTTGTGTGTGTCAAATGCCCTAAAGATTTATCATTTATCGGGTCACTGTATTGATGAATTGTTGAAAGTGAATCACGGCGATTGTTCCAGGAAGCATCAGAGTCCGACCTGTTTCGAAAAGAAACTACTTCGCCCATGACAATGATGACAGGCGTTGGGAAATTCTGGTCATTTAAAGCAAGCTCCCCCAACGTGAAGAAAAACTCTTGCTGACCAGGTAATGAAAGGTTGTGAACCAACATGACCGGAATGTCATGATCCCTTCCCTGTGCTATGGCTTTCCGGGCAATGGCCCGAATGTTTGAGCCACCCATGTAGATCACCAACGTATCGGCATCAGGCAGTGCAACATTTTTTGAATGCCCCGAGATAAATGCAACGGATGAGGAAATTCCCCGATGGGTAAGCGGCACCTTCAGCAGTGATGAAACGGCAACTCCGGCCGAAACACCGGGGATAACTTCAACAGGTATTAAGTTGCGTTCCAGGTATTCGACCTCTTCCCCGCCATGGGCAAAAATCATCGGGTCTCCCCCTTTGAGACGGACCACCTTTTTACCGGCTTTTGCAGCATGGAGGAGCAAACGGTTAATTTCTTCTTGTTCAATGTGATGGTTCCCTTTCCGTTTGCCTACATAAACCTTTTCAGCCCTGTATTTTTTTAGGTAGTCTATATCCAGAAGGTCGTCATGAAAGATGATATCGGATTGTGCCAGGGCTCTGTCCCCGCCAAGCGTAAGCAGATCAGGGTTTCCGGGACCAAACCCAACCAGGGTAACCTTTCCCGGATGAATATCCTTATTTTGAAAACCGGAGGAGGATAATACCTTCAGCCTGCTTTTCAAATTAGGAATGTGGTCCACAAAGCCGGTTACCTGCTTTAATACAGATGGACCTTTTCTTATAATGACTTTTAAAATGTTCAAAATGTAGGACATTTGTCTTCAGGTATTTCATCACAGCAATCAAACAACAAATAAAGCATAAGGCAAAGGAGTACAAAATCCCCTGTTGGGGGTAAATTGCATACCACATTTATGGTAGGTATGATTCCTTAATAAATGTGCTGAAAGATTTTTACTATTCGGCTGCTTGCAGTTGAGGCGTCTGATCAATTGGTAACAGACCATCTGTTATCAGTTGAGTGATCCGGTTACGGATTGCAACGGATTGATAAACATTTTGGGCATTGGAGCCTACCGAAATGGTTATATGTCCTTGTTTATGAATGGCTGGAGACACAAAATCACACAGCAATGGGGCGTCGCATACACTGGCAAGAATGCCCAAATCTTCGGCATCGGCTTTTATCTGACTGTTTAGCTCGTGGTTTCCTGTACACACATAAACCAGGAAGAACCCCTCCAGATCTTTTTTCTCATAGGTTTTTTCAACAAAAGTGAATGGCAGTTGCCGGATTTCGTCAGTAAATTCGGGAGATATAATTGTCACATTCGACACAAACCGCGCCAGGATAGCTCCCTTATGGGTAGCAACTTTGCCACCGCCAACCAGAAGAATCTTCTTGTTGGTCACATTTAATGATACTGGGAGAAATTGGAGTTCTTCTCGTTCCATGGCTTTATTCATGAAATTTTTTTCCCTCTTCAACAGATTTCACATATCCTTTGCGGATAACGAAATTTCCAAACCGTTCATCTCGTACCCTGTTTTGGGCAAAATCTTCAAGGATTGGCGTTAATGCGGCAATAATTTCCTCCTCTGAAAGTATCTCCTTGTATAATTTGTTTAGACGTTCGCCTGTGAAACTGGCCCCAAGGTATAGGTTGTATTTGCCGGGAGTCCTACCAACCAAACCAATTTCAGCCAAAAATGGTCGTCCGCAACCGTTGGGACAGCCTGTCATTCGAATGGTAATGGGTTCATTCTGCAAATTGTTTGCTTCGAGCACCGTATCAATTTTGTCGACCAGTGAAGGCAAGTAGCGTTCTGCCTCGGCAAAAGCAAGTCCGCACAAGGGCAATGCGGCGCAAGCGATGGAATTTTTGCGTAACTGCGACAGATTGTTATCCGTGACGTTGTGCTTTTTCAGGATATTTGCAATTTTTGGTTTCATCTCCTGAGGTACCTGTGCAATGACCAGGTTCTGATTTCCTGTCAGGATGAAGCTTCCTGTATGAATTTTGGCTACTTCGCGAATGGCAGTTTTAGCGGGGTATCCGAAACGGTCTGCGAGTTTGCCCCCTTCGACAAAAATAGTGCAATGCCAAAGTCCGTCGGCGCTTTGAGACCAGCCAAATTTATCGCCCATTGAATCAAATTCATAAGGTTTTGCCGCTTCAAGCCGGATATTGTGCGTACGCGCTAATTCAGAATGGAAAAAGTCGTGTCCCAAACGGTCGATGGTGTATTTTAACCGGGCATTTTTGCGATCGGAACGGTTGCCGTGGTCGCGTTGAAAGACCAGCACGGCTTCTGATGTTTCCACAATCCTTTCTTTTGGGATATAGCCCATCACATCGGCCACCCGCGGATAAGTTGCTGTGTTTCCGAAGGTATAGGCCATGCCTCCGCCTACCGTGACGTTGTAGCCTAAAAGTTGCCCGTTTTCTGTAATGGCGATAAATCCAAGGTCGTTCGACAAGACATCGGTATCATTTCGCGGAGGGATGGCGATGGCTGTTTTAAATTTTCGGGGCAGGTAGGTTTTTCCGTAAAGCGGTTCTTCCTCTTTCTCTCCGCCTTCAACAAGCTTACCGTCAAGCCAGATTTCATGATAGGCTGCTGTTTGGGGTGTGAGATGTGCAGATATCCTTTTTGCATCTTCGGCCACTTCGGCATGGACGGGCGATTCGTACGGATTGGCGGAGGACATGACATTTCTGTTCACATCGCCACAGGCCGCAATTGTATCCAGCAAGGTTTTATTGATTTCCTGAATGGTAGTTTTCAATTTGCGTTTTAACACACCATGAAATTGAAATGCCTGGCGTGTAGTGAGTTTCAATGTCCTGTCGGCATATTTATCGGCCAGTTCATCCAGGGCCAGCCATTGAGCCGGGGTGGTAATTCCGGCCGGAACACGTACCCGGATCAGGAAACTGTACAGTGGTTCCAGTTTTTGCCTTTTGCGTTCGTCGTCAAGGTCACGGTCCTGCTGTTGGTAGGTACCATGAAATTTTATCAGCACCTGGTCCTGTTCGTACAATGCCCCGGTGAGCGGATTGTTCAGGCTTTCTGTGATGGTTCCCCGCAGATAGTTACTTTTTTCCTTGATTGTTTCAAGCGGACTTGGGGGAGCAGATATACTTTCGTTTTCCATTTTATCAATTTTGAAATTAGTAAACATCAAGCTGCAACCGCTTTTCTTTCTGCAGTTTATTCACATAGACTGTTGCCTTGTCTTTGCTCATGGTACCCTGGTTTTCCACAATAGAGACCAGTGTATTTTGCACATCGGTGGCCATCTTCTTCATGTCTCCGCAGATATAGAAATGGGCACCCTCTTCTAGCCAGCGATAGACTTCAGCTGCATTTTCCTGCAACTTATGCTGCACATAAACCCGCTTGTCGGTATCGCGTGAGAAGGCTACATCCATTTTGGTTAACGCTCCTGATTTCATAAATTTATGCCACTCAGCTTGATACAAAAATTCAGTTTCAAAATTGCGATTTCCGAACAGCAACCAGCTTTTTCCACGTTTGGCTGATTGTTCGCGATGCTGGACAAATGCCCGGTAAGGCGCTACCCCTGTGCCTGCCCCCACCATGATGATGGGTGTTTCGTCGTTTTCGGGTAACTTGAAGTTGGGATTCTTTTCAATAAAAACAGGGATTTTATCCTTGTTGCCATCAATTTCTGAAAGATAACCGGAACAGGTTCCACGACGGGTCCGGCCTCCGTTCTGGTATTCAACCACTCCTACCGCAAGGTGCAATTCGCCCGGATTGGCTTTGGGACTCGATGCGATGGAGTACAACCTGGGTTGCAACGGTCTCAGGAGATGGATCAGCTCCTGAGCTGATAGTTTCACCGGGAAATCGCTGAAAAGGTCTGCAATATCCCTGCCGAAGAGGTAATCCTGCAGCTTTTCCTGTGATTGGTAAATTGCTGCCAGCTCTTCGTTCGGTGCGAATTCGAGGTATCGTTTGATCACATCGACGGTTATTTTCGAAAGCTCAAATTCTTGTCGAAGGGTATCAAAGAGGGAGATTTTTGAGTTTTTGATTTTAACCGGTTCTTCAGGATTGAGTCCGGTGACCGAAAGCACTTCATGAACCAGTTCCGAATTGTTCACAGGCATAATCCCGGCAGAATCACCCGGTTCGAAAGGTAAATCGGATTCGAGTTCAATGTGCAATGTTTGCCTTTCAGAACCGCGACCATGCAGATTGATCTTATCCAGCAATTCTGCATAATATGGATTCTTTTTCGAATAGTTTTGAACTACGGAAGTATCGATGGTTGAATCTGAAGTATCTTTTATTTTTCCTCCTGTAGCTACCGCGAAGACAGTAAGCGATGATCTCAGCCACTGATCGGCAGTCTCCTGAAAATCAACATCACAACAAACCATGGGCGCCAACCTTTTTGCCCCCAATTTTTCAAGTTGGAGATCGAAATCTTTTCCTGTCTGACAAAACTGCACGTAGGACGAGTCGCCCAGCGCCAAAACGGAAAATTTTACATCATCCAGCTTCGGCGCTCGTTTCCCGAAGATGAATTCGTGAAGCTCTTTAGCGGCAAAAGGCGGTTCACCTTCACCATGAGTAGAAACGATCACCAACAGGTTCTTTTCCGACTGCAGATCGCGCGGTTTGTAATCGTCCATACTCTTTAAAGTTGGGGCCAGACCAAATTCTTTGGCCATTTTTTCTGCGTTCATGGCCACCTCTTTCCCATTGCCGGTGCGTGAGCCAAAAAGGATGGTTATTGGGTCATTGCCTGATGCAGGTATGTTTTCATTTTTTGCCGGAAGGGAAACCGGAACTCCATTTTGAGCTGTTAATGCAGAGAGATAACCTGATATCCATGCCAATTGCACTTCGTTCAGCGAACGGGTGAACTGCATAAATTTTTCAAATTGTTCTGCACCAAGAGGCGATGGGAAAATGTTGTTTGTCATTGCAATTGCCTAAGGATCTATTTGTTGGATTGTATTTCCCGTTTCGCATGATAACTTCAGGTTAAAACGGAAAATCGCTCCGCAATATTGTTTCAATTTGGAGTACCCACAATACCTTTTTTCAGGCATTCTATATACCGCAAACGTGGTAGAACATTCAACCGGCTTTTGCGTAAGCTAATTTGATAATCCTGATTTTGTGACCGGAATTGTCAATTACTTCGTAGTTTTGGTTCAAATAAATTTTGTTCGATGAAGAAGTTATTTTTGATTGACGCCTACGCGCTTATTTATCGCTCCTACTTTGCCTTTATCAACAATCCAAGGGTTAATTCCAAGGGGATGAACACTTCGGCTGTTTTCGGATTTGTCAACACGCTCGAACAGATTCTGAGACTGGAGCAGCCCACCCATCTGGCAGTCGCTTTCGACCTGCATGGCCCAACCTTCCGGCACGAACTTTTTGATGCCTACAAAGCCACCCGCGAAGCCATGCCGGAGGCAATCAGAATAGCTATTCCCTACATCCGCAGAATGATTGATGCCTACAACATTCCAACGCTGGAATGTGTTGGTTATGAGGCCGACGACGTTATTGGCACCATGGCCAAAACGGCCGAAAAGGAGGAATTCAAAGTCTTTATGGTCACACCTGATAAAGATTATGCCCAGTTGGTGTCGCCCAACATCTTTATGTACAAGCCCAAACGGATGGGCAATGAGATGGAGGTCTGGGGTGTAGAACAAGTTTGCGAAAATTTCCAGATCTCCAGGCCCGAACAGGTGATCGACCTGCTTGGGTTGATGGGCGATTCGTCCGACAATATTCCCGGTTGCCCCGGAATCGGTCCGAAGGGGGCCACACAGCTGATTGCCCAATTTGGCGGTATTGATGGTGTTTATGCTTCCATCGGTCAGTTAAAGGGCAAGCAACAGGAGAGCCTGATCAACTTCGAACAGCAGGTACGGCTCTCACGAAAGTTGGCCGAGATCATCGTAGATGTTCCATTGAACCACACACCCGAAGAGTTGGTTAGACAGACACCGGATCATCAGCTTCTAAACGAATTGTTTGCAGAACTGGAATTTCGCAACATGCTCTCAAAATTGCCCAAGGCGGAGGTTGTGGTGCCCAAACCTGTCAATCCGCAGGGTTCGCTTTTTGATTTTGCCGAAGAGAGCGTCCCGGCCCCGGTTTCGAACCTCGATCAGATTCACTCTTATTCACATACCTACCACCTGGTAGAGGGCGAGGAAGCCCGTGCAAATTTAATTAGCGAACTTCTCAAACAAAAAGAGTTCTGTTTTGATACCGAGACCACTGGTTTGGATCCATTGACAGATCAGTTGGTTGGCATCTCTGTTAGCTTCAAAAAGGGAGAGGCTTACTACATTCCCGTTCCTTCCAATCAGAAGGAGGCCAGGCAGATTGTATCCGAATTTAAACCGCTCTTTGACAGCGAAACCATTACCAAGGTTGGCCAGAACATCAAATTTGACGCATTGGTGCTTTCCGGGTACGGCATTAAGATGCATGGTCCGATTTTCGACACCATGGTGGCACACTACCTCATCCAGCCGGAATTACGACACAACCTCGACTTCCTGAGCGAGATCTATCTTGGGTACAAAAAAATTGCAACCAGCGAATTGATCGGTAGCGGGAAGAATCAAACCTCCATGCGCTCGGTCGATTTGCAAACGATCAAGGAGTATGCCTGCGAGGATGCCGATTTTACCTTTCAGCTTAAGCCATTGCTGGAGAAAGAGTTGATCAACGGAAATGTCATGAAGCTATTCCTGGAAGTAGAGATGCCGCTTTTGAAAGTTCTCATCGAGATGGAGTTATCCGGGATGAAAATAGACGTGAAAGCGCTTGATCAATACGCGGTTATCCTGAGGGAGCAGATCATTCAACTGGAGAGTGAAATCACGGAAATGGCAGGTGAACCGTTCAACATCTCCTCCCCCAAACAGCTTGGTCACATTCTTTTTGACAAGTTGTTGCTCGATCCCAAGGCAAAAAAGACCAAGACCAAGCAATATTCGACCAACGAGGAGGTGCTCACCACTTTGCTAGACCGACATCCAATCGTTGCAAAAATACTGGATCACAGGGGATTGAAGAAACTGCTTTCGACCTATGTTGAGACATTGCCCAAATTGATCAATCCCAAAACAGGAAGAATCCATACCTCTTACAACCAGACCGTTGCCGTAACCGGGAGGTTGAGTTCCAACAATCCCAATCTTCAGAACATTCCAATCCGGGATGAGAATGGCAGGGAGATCCGCAAGGCATTTGTTCCGGGCGATTCGGACCACCTGTTTCTATCTGCCGACTACTCGCAGATCGAACTGCGCATCATGGCAGCCTTGTCGGGGGATAAAGTGATGATCGAAGCTTTTGCCAATGGCGAGGACATTCACGCGGCCACGGCGGCAAAAATCTACAACATCCCGCTAGGTGAGGTGACTTCAGACATGAGAAGGAAGGCCAAGACGGCCAATTTCGGGATCATCTATGGCATCTCTCCTTTTGGGCTCGCACAGCGGCTCAATATACCAAGGAATGAAGCCAAACAGTTGATCGATGATTACTTTATCAACTTTCCGCAGGTAAAACAGTACATGGATGAACAAATTCTGCTGGCGCGCAAGCGGGGATTTGTCGAGACCATCATGGGCAGGAGGCGTCATCTCAAGGATATAACCTCCGAAAATGCTGCTGTTAGGGGATTTGCCGAGCGTAATGCCATCAACGCACCCATCCAGGGGTCGGCTGCCGATATCATCAAAGTGGCAATGGTCAGGATTCAAAAGAGATTTGATGAAGAGAAGATTGCCTCGAAGATGATGCTTCAGGTGCACGACGAATTGAACTTTGACCTGCTGAAATCTGAAACTGAGGTAGTAAAAAAGATCGTTAAGGAGGAGATGGAGCACGCTGTCGAAATGGTTGTGCCCCTCGAAGTCGAGATGGAAGCTGCTGAGAACTGGCTGCTGGCGCACTAAGGGAATGACTGAGTGACTGAGAGACCGAGAGACGGAGAGACAGGAAATGTGTGAACATAGAAAATGGAAGATGCTCCCTGAGCCTGTCGAAGGGGGAAATGAGATAGGTCCCAGTTCTGAGCTGAAGGTCCTAATTGTCCCGGTTGTCCTGAAGGTCCCAGTCAATAATAATGCGAAATCCCATAACAATTTTATTCTTCGTCTCTTAGCTGACTAAAATTTTCCCTTACCGCAATCTCGTACTTCGACATATTAACCGACTTCTTAACCCTTTTAAATGCTTTGTGTGGGTTGGGGAACTGGAAACAAAAATACTCCCAGAATTTGGTCATGCGGGTAATCAGATGGCCTTGGCCACTTAGCATTGCCGAGTAGTTGCCTAAAATTTCGCCATGAAATCGTTCAAACACCTCAATTTTTTCATTCCTGCCGGGAAGCTGAACTGCTTTTATTTCCAGAGCCAGGAATGGATTTTTAAGCATTCCCCTGCCGATCATCCAATTGTTGACGGATTTAAATTTCTTGCCAGCCTCCTGAAAATCCTCCATGGTACCGATATCCCCGTTGTAGACCAGGGGATGAGAGGTCAAAGTTGCAACCTTTTCGAACAACTCGTGGTCAGCTGTTCCACTATAGAGTTGTTTGGCGATTCTTGGATGCAATATCACTTCAGTCAGCGGATATTGGTTCAATACAGGGATTACCTGAAAGATCTCCTCGGGAGAGATTAAGCCGGACCGAAGTTTAACGGAGATCCTGCAGTTGATTTGGGGCAACGATTGATCGAGAATTTCGCTTATTTTTTCGGGGTATGGCAGCAGTCCTGATCCCATTCCTTTACCGGTTACCATGGGATATGGACATCCCAGGTTCCAGTTAATCTCCTGGTAACCAAGATCAGTGAGGTGTTTGGCGAGAAAAATGAAATCATTGCTGTTGCCGGCCATGATCTGCGGTACGAGTTGATAACCGGAACAGTTTTCGGGAGCGGTATCGCGCAGGTGGGATTTTTTCAGTGTACCATCTTTCTGAACCAGCAAATAGGGTGAAAAGTATTTGTCAATGCCACCAAAATGGGTGGAATGGGCCTTCCGGTAGACAAAATCTGTAGATTCCTGTAACGGTGCAAAATAGATTCCTGATTGATTGATTCTTTCCATGGGGCAAAGATATTGATTAGAAGGATCAATTGTAACAGCAGAAGCCCGGTTGTTGGTATTTACCGGAGAAACACTTTTTGTTATCTTTGCGGCACAATATTTATTCGTGCAATGCTGCTTCCATCCAATTCACTTTTGTCGGCTGTTAAGGCCAAAACCACGCAAGTTCCTCGCAAGGGAGCCAAAGTTTTGGTTCAAAAGAGTGGCAAAAATAAGCAGCTGGCGACCAAAATGACCCCTCAACAAACCACGCATTCGACAGTCAAATCATCAGCTCAACCACTCAAAAAGGTAACTCCCAAAGCAGCTGTTCAAAATCAGCGGGTGCAGGTTACCAAGTCGAAACCCGTTAATGATCAGCAACTTCGTGAGCAGGATGCCATCATCCGGGCTGCGGAACAATACCACCAGCAGATCTCCGGCAAAAAGATTGAAAAGCATGTTGAAAAGGTGGCTTTGCCTGATTACAAGGCAAAAAGCACAAGTGCGGTTGAAAATCAGGGTGGTGGCGTCGATCGTGATTTGAGTGTGAATATTTTTACCGGTAACCCTGGAATTTATCAGGCTGATGGGGATACGCTCAACTTCTGGAGCCTTACCCCAGTGCCTGTCGATTCGACTGCAGTATTAAAAGTAGCGGTCGAGCAACCTGGAAAGCCATACGGATTTGATGGAAAGCCAATCAAATCAGTTGGGCAGGACTGGACATTTTTCCTGGTTTTAATTGGCTGGACGATATTTGCCTCCCTGCAGTTTGGATTTTCGAAATACATTCTACAGGTTTTTCAAAGTGTTGTCAATTACGGCGCTTCATCCCGGCTCTACCGTGAAAGAGGATACAACAGCAATTTTGGTGTGTTTAGGTTGAATGTTGTTTTCTTTCTTTTCCTCCCCTTTCCGATTTATCTCATTGCAAGAGACAATGGAATGACCGTGGGAAGCAGCGGAATAGAATTTTTCCTGATCGTATTCGCCGTTGTCAATGGTTATTTTATGCTGAAAATATTCCTGTATAAAATGTTGGGATCGATCTTTTCTCAAAAGGAGTCAACCGGGGAATTAGTATTCAACATGATGCTTTACCACAATGTTTTGGGATTAATATTATTACCGGTGGCGACCATTCATTTGTTGGTGCCCGGTTTTGGAATCATCTCCATGTTTTTGGTGCCTTCACTTATTGTGATATTCTACCTCATGTCCATCTTCAGGAGTATCTACTTTGCAATTCGTCAAGGTATTTCAATATTCTATTTGATTTTGTACCTTTGTGCCCTTGAAATTCTTCCAATCCTTCTGGTTGCAAAATTGGCAGTCGGAGGATAAAAAGGAGGAAAATTAAAACTATTTAATAAGTAAAGAATTGAAAATCAAGAAGATATTAGTTACCCAGCCAGAGCCGAATTTTCAAAATTCGCCCTACAACGATTTGGCTGCAAAGAACAATTTAAAGATCGATTTTCGTCCTTTCATTCATGTTGAGGGTGTTTCGGCGAAAGATTTTAGAAAGGATCGGATCAATATCTTAGATTTTTCAGCTGTAATTTTTAACAGTCGGACAGCCATCGATCATTTTTTCCGTATGTCTCAGGAGATGAGGGTAGTCATTCCCGATACCATGAAATATTTTTGTATCTCCGAGGCTACCGCCCACTACCTTCAGAAATACATTGTCTACAGAAAACGCAAAATATTCTACGCTCCAGGCAAATTCAGCGAACTGCTCGAAGTGTTGATGAAACACAAGGAGGAGAGTTTCCTCATCCCCCTTTCCGACATGCACAAAGACGAGGTGCCTGAGAAACTTACCGCAGCTGGTCTGACTTATAAATCGGCAGTAATGTATCGGACTGTTTGCAGTGATTTGTCTGATTTAAAGGATGTTAATTACGATGTTCTCGTGTTTTTCAGTCCTTCAGATATCAAGTCATTATTTTTCAACTTTCCTGATTTCAAGCAAAACGAGACTAAAATCGCTACATTTGGTTACGCAACAGCCAAGGCAGTCAGGGATGCAGAATTAAATGTCGACATAGAAGCGCCACTTCCCGAGACACCTTCCATGACATCGGCGCTGGATAAATACATTTCAGAATTCAACAAAAACCACAAGTAGGAATTTGACAGAACTCGTTGCCCATACTTTTCGAAAAGATGAAAAGTTATGCAGTCAGAAATTGATGGGGGAATTGTTTCTCTCGGGAAATAGCTTTTTGTCGTATCCACTCAGGATAGTTTGGAAAATCTTCGGTGAACTCCCATCTGAATCGCCTGCACAGGCTGGTTTTTCTGTTCCAAAAAAAATATTTAAAAGAGCGGTCGACCGCAATCGGATGAAGCGGTTGATGCGGGAATCCTACCGGCATCACAAGGCAGAGTTGTATGAATCGCTCATTCAGTCAGAAAAGAGATTGGCGCTGATGATGATCTACATTGCCAAAGAAGAACTCCCCTATTCAAAAATTGAGCCGGCCATTGTAAAGGCGATTGAAAAGATAAATGTACAGTTGAGCAACTAATAATTGCCACTTGATTTCAATTGCTTTTTTTCCACATTCCGTCCTTCCGTCCGACACTATCTGATATCCATATTCAAGATGCTACCGCGGACGGTGGTCTCCTTGCATTCCCTAACCCAGGGTAACGCTCCTTCGTCGCTCACCCCGGGCTACCAATATTTCGCCACTACGCGGCTTAACACCGGAGTTGTGCTCGTCCCTTCACCGTTTCTCTGTTTCAATGTTTCCCAGCTTCAGTATCATAGGAGTTCCCTTCTCCTCGTCTCTCCGTCTCCCAGTCCCAAAGTCCCCCAGTCGTCCCAGTCATCCCAGTCTCTCCGTCGTTCTTACTCTTTGTCCATAATTTCAGACTGCTGGCGTACTGAATCTTCGTGGATCAGTTGGAATATGGCTTTCACAAATGCATCGTCAAGATCCAATTTCTCAGCCAAACGGCTTCTGTCTTCCATGATCTGTGCCCATCGGTTAATCTGAAGGGCAGTAACTTTGTTCTCTTTTTTGTATTGGCCAATCTGTTTGACAATACCCATCCGCTGGGCCAATACCTCCATGATCTCATGGTCAATGGCATCGATACGGCCACGCAGGTTCTCCAGTTTGTTCTCGAATTGGGGATCTTCAGAACTGGCATACCTGATAACCAGTTTATCCAGGATCTTTGCCAGATCTGCAGGTGTAACCTGTTGATCTTTATCGCTCAATGCACAAGATGGATCGATATGGGATTCAATCATCAAACCGTCCATGCCGATGTCAAATGCTTTCTGCGAAATTTCATAGAGATATTCACGCTTACCTGAAATATGACTTGGATCGCAGATGATTGGAAGATTTGGAAGGAGTCGCCTAAGTTCGATCACCGTTTTCCAATTGGGATAGTTGCGGTACTTGGATTCGCTGAAAGGCGTGAAACCGCGGTGGATCGCTACAAGGTTTTTCAAGCCGGCCTGGTTCAAACGTTCCAAGGCGCCAACCCACAACTGCACATCCGGATTTACCGGATTTTTGACCATGATGACCTGGTCGGTACCTTTCAGTACATCAGCAATTTCCTGGACGACAAATGGAGAGGCGGTAGAGCGGGCGCCAATCCACATCACATCTACACCTGCTTTAAGGCACTCTTCGACATGCTGGGCATTGGCTACTTCTGTTCCGGTTAGTAATCCGGTCTCCTGTTTCACGAGCTTCAGCCATTCCAGTCCGATGGAGCCAACCCCTTCGAACATTCCAGGTCGGGTGCGGGGTTTCCAGATTCCTCCCCGGTAGACGAATACCCGTTTGTCTTTGGCCAGTTCGCGGGCGGTAGAGAGCGCCTGTTCTTCCGATTCCAGGCTACATGGGCCACTGATCAGAAGGGGGTTGTCTATTTTCGGCAACCAGTGGTTGATTGGCATTACTTTCAAATTTGTTACCATTTTGTTTTTATTTTTTGGTGTATAATTTTACGATTGTCTCTTCATTTTTTGTCATAGAGGTAGTTTCACCGCTCAAGACAGTCCGAATTTTATTCGCCTCCTGAATCAATTGAAACAACTGCTCACCATTGTCATTTTTCAAAGCCTCTTTGAACTCTTTCAAGTGGTGAATGTAGGTTGTGACTGCCTCTACCACGTAATCCCGGTTTTGGCGGAAGATGGGGGCCCACATTTCGGGTGAACTTTTGGCCAACCTGACCGTGGATTGAAATCCTCCGGAGGCAAGGTCAAAGATGATGTTCCGTTCCTCTTTGGCAAGTACCGCGTTTGCCAAAGCAAAGGCAGCGGCGTGCGGCAGGTGGGAAACAAATGCAGTGGTATGGTCCTGTTCGTCGCTGCTCATGTAAGCGGTCGACATTCCCAATGACTGGTACATCTTCTCAACCAATGCCAGATGTTGTGGACGCGACTGTTCATGGTCGCAAACAATGGTCAGTTTTCCGGCGAAAAGTTTGGGAATGGCTGCAGCGGGACCGCTGTTTTCTGTTCCTGCCATAGGGTGTGTGGCGACAAAATTTCCCCGCAAGGGGTGATTGTCAATGGATGCGACGATCTGCCGTTTGGTGGAACCTACATCAGCCACGGTAGTAGATGAGGAGATCAGATCGAGTACCCTGGGAAGCAGGGCGATAATCTGATCCACGGGCAGTGCAAGCAAAACCATATCTGCAACCTTTACGCCTGTTTCGAAATCGGCCAACCTGTCGACGATACCCAACTTTTGAGCTTCGGCTGCATGTTCAGACCGGTTGTCCACACCGATTATCTCGGTAGCAAATTTGCACTTTTTCAAGTCGATCGCCATCGAACCCCCAATCAAACCCAATCCAATTACTGTTAACTTCATAACGCATTTCAAGTTATGAGTTATAAGTTATGAGTTATGAAAAATGAGTAGTTGATCAAAATATTTGTTTCCAACAACCCATCACTCATAACTTATCACTCATAACTCCAATAAAAAAAGGCCTCCACCCGGGAGACCTCTTTGTATGTTATCGTTTTGTTTCAAACAATGCCTTACTTTCCGATCTCCTGTTGAAGGACGGGATAATAAAACCAAAAATAAGTTGCACTGTTCGAAATCATTGTTGTAATCTTATATTATGGCGCAAAAATAGCAATTATATTTACATTTGGATGAAAACAATGGGGTTTTGTTTGATTTTTTAACAATGTGTGACTTTCCCCTAGATTCCCCCAGTCCCCCAGTCTCCTCGTCTCCCAGTCACCCAGTCTCCCAGTCCCCTCGTCCCCTCGTCCCCCAGTCTCCCCATCTTCTCCAGCTCAATCTTGGTCATTTCTTCTTGTCAGCCACGGCTGGTTCCTCCGCTTCCCATTCATCCAGGACTCCTTTCTCGTTTTCAGCCCGTGCCTTGCTTTGCGTAACAAGATATACCCCGGCAAAAATGAGCAGGGCAGAGAGGCCTTTGATGACACTGAAATGGTCCATTCCGACAGATACAGCCACAATTGATGCAACCAGGGGTTGGAAGTTGTTGTACATGCTGATGGTCGTTGGCCGGATTCGCTGCTGGGCCATGGGGATAAGGAGATATGCTAGAAATGTTGCAAAGCACAGGGTATAAACCATCTGTAGCACCGGGGTTAATTCAGGGTGGATGTATACCGGAGCCGTTAAGACTTGCCTAAAATAGAATGGGGTGATTAAAATGGAGGCATATAAAAACATCCATTTCATCAGGGTGATGGGAGAATAACGGAGTGTCAGAGGTTTGGTGAAGACCAGGTAAAATGCATAGATAACGGCGCTCCCGAATACCATCAGGTTACCGGTAAGATTACTGGCATGCGCTGTTGAGGAGTGATGTCCGTTATAAACCAATAGAATAGCGCCCGATGCTCCGACCAGGACACCTGCGACTTTAAGCAGGGTGATGGGTTCTTTCAAAAGGAAGGCAGCAAAAATCATCGCAAAAAGAGGGCCACATGTAATGATGATAGAGGCATCAATAGGGGAGGTCATGTTCAAACCCGTTATGAAAAGTCCCTGGTTAAAAACCACTCCGACCAAAGAACCGATTAAAAAAAAGCGATGTTCTTTAAAGGTAACTTTTTCATGAGGCACGAAAAGTGAAGCAATCCAGAAAATTGCTGCTCCAAAGAGTATCCTCGACAAGGTAAGGCCTTCGGGTGTGATCCAAAGGGGAAGCAAAGATTTGGAGAGCGGAATGTTGATCCCAAAAATAAGGGTCACCGCGAACATGATCAGGTGTCCGGCTTTTCTATTTTTGGGCATAGGATGATATTGTATTCAACTTTATTATCTTTTAAAACTAGAAGATGACATAGGCTTGTCCAGAGTGTACAAAAGTAAATTTAATTAGACCAAAGCAAGCTAATCTTCATTCAAAATATTCTACGTCAGGTAGTATCTTAGGTTTCGAAAGCGAAATCATCGTATGTTGGTTGTTGCCTTTTTGTCTGCAAACCAAATTGATTGACCTTCAATTGGATGGATCCAGCCAGCCGGCAATTTTTTCCCTTTTTCCCCTTCCGACCAAATTTCCGATATCCTTTCAGCTTTGTTCTCTCCGGTAACCAGAATGCAAACTTTCCCCGCATTGTTAATGGCCCTGCCGGTCAGGGTGACCCGCTGCTGATAAGTGATAGGGTGGATGGCAACTTCACAAATTCGGTCCGATTTCAGCAGTTCCATCTGATTTGGGAAGATGGAGGCAGTATGCCCGTCGTCTCCAATGCCCAGAAATATCAGGTCGAAGCGGGGCCATCCATCCTTCATGATAATTTGCTTACGGATCTGTCTTGAATAGTTTTCAGCTTCCTGGTAAGGTACCTGTTCACCCAATATTCGGTGGATGTTGGTCTCCGGAATGGTGATTTTGGATAATAACAATTTGTTTGCCACCCCAAAATTGCTTTCCGGATCGCCGGGTGGGACCATCCGCTCATCCACCCACCAAATGTGTGTTTTCTGCCAGAGTGGCGATTCAGCAAAGTTAGTAGCCAAAACAGAAAACAGCAGATTGGGTGTCGATCCTCCTGAAATTGCAAGATGAAATTTATTGTTGGAAGATTTATCTATCCAATCCATTAACACAATACTAACCTGTTTGGCCAATTCTTCCGGATTTGGAAATATATGCAACTCTCTTTCCATCTTCAATGTAAAACACAGATTATCATGATAATATCAATTTTTAATCTGTAATCTGTAATTTTTAATTTACTTCCAGTTACAATTCACAGTACTCTCCATCGTGGGCCAAATTTTTGCAGGGCCTGCGCCATACACTGTTTTCGACAAGCTGGTCTACTGTTTCCGGACCCCAGGTGCCGGCAGGATAGCCATAAATCGGAATTTCTGGATTGTTCTGCCAGCCATCCAGAATGGGCTGGACATATTCCCACGCTTTTTCGACGGCATCACTGCGGGAATAGAGGGTAGCATCCCCATGCATGCAATCGAGCAGCAAACGGCTGTAGGCGGACGGCAGATAACTACCGGAAAGCTCCTTGTAGTGAAAATCCATGTTCATGGTCTGTACCCTGAACCCTGCGCCGGGAACTTTCATGCCTAATTTTAGCAAAACCCCTTCATCTGGTTGAATGCGGAGCACAAGCTGATTGTTAATAGGCTCATTGACTGATTCATATTGAAAGAGGTGATGCGGAGTGGTTTTAAAATAGATAACGACTTCAGTTACCCGTGTAGGCAATTTTTTACCTGTACGGATGTAGAAAGGGACACCTGCCCAGCGGAAATTGTCAATGAAAAATTTAAGCGCAACAAAGGTTTCGGTCTTGGACATTGGGTCTACACCATGTTCCTCGCGGTAGCCTTTGACCAACTCATTTCCAATGTGCGATTGAGTGTATTGTCCCCGAAAGACGTGGGTCGCAATATCCTCCTTTTGGAGCGGCCGCAGAGATTGAAACACTTTCAACATCTCGTTGCGAATGGCATTGGCTTCGATCACCACAGGGGGTTCCATGGCAACCAGTCCGACCAGTTGCATCAAATGGTTTTGGACCATGTCGCGAAGCGCTCCTGAATGATCGTAATATCCGCCTCGATCTTCGATGCCCAATGTTTCGGCGGAGGTAATTTCGACATGGTGAATGAAATTTTGGTTCCAGATGGGTTCGAAAATTCCGTTCGAGAACCTGGTTACCAACATGTTCTGAACTGTCTCTTTTCCAAGATAATGGTCGATCCGGTAAAGTTGATCTTCAGTATAAAAGGAGAGCAATTTCCTGTTAAGATCGCGGGCGCTGCTGAGGTCTGTTCCAAAAGGTTTTTCGATGATGATCCTTCTGAACCCCTTCGAAACCTCATTAAGTCCAGTCTCCGCCAGGATTTGCGGAATGATCTGGTACAACTGTGGGGGAGTTGAGAGGTAAAAGATATAATTGGCAGGAATGGAGAGTTGGTCTCCCAATTTTTCCAGTCTTGTTTTAAGGTTTGGATAGTCTGCTGCATTTGATGTTTCAAGCGACTGGTAGAAGAGCGAATCCAAAAACCGGTCAACACAAGTGCCATTTTTGGAGCTGACAGGCAAAAACTCCTTCATCTTTTCCCGGAAGGCTTCATCGGATAACTCCGTTCTCGAGACGCCCAAAACGGCAAATTTTACAGGCAAGAGCCTTTGTTCGCACAATTCAAACAAAGCCGGTATCAGTTTTCTTTTGGTCAGGTCGCCTGATGCACCAAAAATGACCAGGAAATGCGGTTCAGGATTGTTCATGTTGAAATATTTTAAGTATCAATTTTATAGCTCTATACGAAAAACGACTAGTCACGTTTCCTTAAGTCAGTTTGGCACTTTAACACTCAACTTTCCACGCTCAACTTTTAAATTCATCTATTCCTTCCGTCCGAACTCAACCCAATACTTTTTTCAATATTCTACCGCGGACGGTAAATAATTAGCATTTCCTTACCCCGGGTTCCGCTTCGCTCCACCCGGGGCTATTAACATTTAATCCCTTCGGGGTAGGATTTGAGCTGAATCATCACGGTGGTTAAAAATATAGATTACAGATATGTCATCCAATTTTCAAATTTGCTTCCCATCATTCCAGTCGTCCAAGTCATCCTAGTCGTCCAAGTCTTTATTCAGTCTCTCCGTCTAAAACGCCGCCCTGTACCTTCCATTGTCCTCTTCCATCAAAGATCGGTAAGATTCATAGCGTGACGTTGATACGCTTCCTTTTTCAACGGCCTCCTTGACTGCACAACCGGGTTCATGCATGTGGGTACAATTGAAAAACCGGCATTGGTCCAACAGTCTGAATAATTCCGGAAAATAGTGTGAAATCTCTGTTTTTTCCATGTCAATCACACCGAAGCCACGTATTCCAGGCGTATCAATCAGGAAACTGTCATCCGATAGAACGTGCATCTCAGCAAAAGTTGTGGTGTGTTTGCCCTGCTGATGATGGTCCGAAATATCATTTGTTTTGAGTTGAAGTGTTGGATTGAGGCAGTTAAGCAGGGATGATTTTCCCACACCGGAATGGCCTGAGAAAAGCGTTGTTTTTCCCTTAAGTTGCGCCAAAAGCTGATCGATATTTTGATTTTTCTTGGCAGAGACCCTGAAACAGTGATATCCGATTCCCTCATAAATGTATATCAACTCTTCCAAACGGGCGAGATCATCTTCAGTGTAGAGATCAATCTTGTTGAATACAATACCTGCCGGGATTCGGTATGCCTCGGCCGAGATGAGGTACCTGTCGATGAATCCCGTGAGTGTAACCGGATAATTGACCGTAACGATCAGGAAAAGCTGGTCAACATTGGCTGCAATGATCTGGCTCTCTTTCGATAGATTGGATGATTTGCGGATAATGTAATTCTTGCGAGGTTCGATTTCATAGATAACGCCGCACCGGCCGCTTGGCGTCGTTTCATCCTCCTGGATCTGGTACTTGATGCGGTCGCCAACAGATACCGGATTGGTGGTTCGTACACCCTTCATCCGCAACTTGCCTTTGATTCGGCAATCAATCATTTCGCCGTCATCATTTTTGACAGTATACCAACTACCTGTTGACCTTATTACCAATCCTTTTTCCAATATGCAGATTTTATTTTCAAAAGTAGACAAATTGTGGGAATGTGCTAATGAGAGACATGAATAATGTGATGATATGCCATTGATTAAAGGTTGATTTGTAACAGTTTATTATCTTTTAACTTTTCATTTTTAATCGGTTGAATTGAATCAAAGAGCTTTTATTAACTTTACCCACTTCAACAAGAACCAATAAATAGTAATACTGTACCATAAATGAAGACGAACCGGATTCTTAAAGCCGCTTTGGCCTTATCGATTGTAGCCATCATGGGATTGTCATTCTGGGGTTTCAAGACAGACCAGAAAAATTTTGAGATCTCTAAAAACCTTGATATATTCTATACCCTTTTCCGTGAGCTTAATCTTTTCTACGTGGAGGACATAAAACCCGAGAAACTGATCAAAACAGGCATCGATGATATGCTGGAATCTCTCGATCCTTATACTACTTACATTCCCGAAGAGGATATGGATGATTTTAAATTCATGACTACCGGGGAGTATGGCGGCATCGGTGCATTGATCAGCAAGAGGGGCGACAAAATTGTGGTAGCAGAGCCTTATGAAGGTTTCCCGGCCCAAAAGGCAGGGTTAAAAGCGGGAGATATTTTCCTGGAACTGGATGGGAAACCCATCAATAAATCTACCGTTGAGGATGTCTCTGCCGGACTGAAAGGCCCCGCTAAAAAAGCATTGAAATTGAAAATGCTCCGTCCCGAAGCGAAAAAAACCTTTGAGATCGAACTGATTAGGGAAGAGATCAAAATTGATCCTGTCACATATGCCGGAATGCTTGATGCAAAGACAGGGTATATGCGCCTGTCGAGTTTCACGGATGGTTGTGCCGACCGGATAAAAGAGTCATTTCTGGATTTAAGGGACAAGAAGGGCGCTACAACGATGGTCATAGACCTTCGTTCAAATCCGGGAGGATTATTGGGTGAGGCCGTAAAAATGGTGAACCTTTTTGTCAAACACGGAGAAGAGGTTGTAAATACCAGGGGTAAGGTCGCCCAATGGGACAAAATGTACAGGGCTACCGAACAACCGATTGATACCATTATGCCCATCGTCGTGCTGGTTAACAGGGGATCGGCCTCTGCTTCAGAAATTGTGGCAGGCGCATTGCAAGATCTTGACCGGGCAGTCATTATGGGCAAAAGGACGTTTGGCAAAGGGTTGGTTCAGACCACCAGGGATTTGAGTTACAACACCAAATTGAAAGTCACGACTGCAAAATATTATATTCCCAGCGGAAGGTGTATTCAGGCCCTCGACTATTCTCACCGAAATAAGGACGGCAGCGTTGGAACCATCCCTGATTCCTTGATTCATGAGTTTGCCACCAAGGGGGGACGTAAGGTTTTTGATGGGGGCGGAATCATTCCTGATGTAAAATTGGATCAGGACACACTTTGCGATCTGGCCTACAAATTGATTCAGGAGAACATAATTTTTGATTATGCCACCCATTTTGTCGCTTCCCATCCAACCATTGCCCCACCAGATCAATTTGAAGTTAACGATCAGATTTTTAACGATTTTCACCAGTTTTTATCTTCCAGGAAATTTACCTATCAATCCAGAAGTGCACTAGTCTTGAAAGGATTGATTGAAACTGCCAAAAAGGAGCGCTCTTACAATGAGTCCCTGGCAGAATTCGATGCCCTCGAGAAAAAGTTGACCATCAATGTAGAAGCCGATCTGAAGAAGTTCAGAAAAGAGGTTAGCAGTGTTTTGGCCGATGAAATTGTGACCAGATATTATTATCAGAAAGGTGCTGTTATTGCCTCCTTCAGGGATGACACGGATATAACCAAAGCCAAATCAGTATTGGGGAACAATGCAGAATACCATTCAATATTAAAACCCGTTTCGGCAAGCAATGCCAAAAAAAATAGCCGCTTACGAGGAGCGGCTATATGAAAAAGTGGATGGTTATCTATTAAACAAGGTGAACTTATTGGGATAAAGTAAAGATAAACTGACCAGAAGCAGGACGATGGCTGCAAGCGCAAGAAAGAAAAGGGTGATTCCAGTCTTGTATCTTTTGTTGCTCTTTTTGAGACTTTGCATGGCTAATATTTTTGTAATCTTGTCAGTCAGTTTTTTAAGCGCCATCTGATCCTTCACTATGTAATCAAACGCTCCCATTTTCAAAGTATTGACTGCTACATCCACACTGTCCTGGCCGGAAAGGAAGATAAATTCTGTATGCGGAAGCACTTTCTTGACATGTTTTAACACCCCTATGCCGTCAATTCCTTCCAGCAAATAATCCTGTATGATGATATCCGGCTTTTCGTCAATTCTTTTTAAACACTCTTCACCAGTAAAAAAGGATTCCACATGGGTGAATTTTTTTGATTGCAAGTAGTTGGCAACCAGTTTATTGTAAACAGGATTGTCTTCCACAATGAAAATTAACGGTTCAGTTCGTCTTTGCATAGCGGTCATTTTTTTAAGGGATTAAGCTTCCAGTCTAAACAAAATTTTCTTTCAGTTTGATTATAAAGTACTGTGAATGTAAAGATATTAAAAATCTTACGCTAATGTAATCATTCCTGTTCTGTTTTTTTGGGTGATTGGCAAGCGGGTTAAATCTGACCCCTGTACTGCTTAGTGATTGAAAAAAATAGTAATTTAGCCGGAAAGATGGTCGACTGGTAGCCTAGTCTTTTGAATGATCAGGAGACCTTACAATTCAACTAAATAAATACAAAGAATATGAAGAACCTATCGCTATTACTTGTCCTGGTAATCGTTGCACTTGCCGCATGTAAAACCCAAAAGATTGCCCCAAAACCGCAACCTGTTGCCCAGGAAAAATCTACTCCGGCAGTTGTTGCAGCGCCGACTCCAGCGCCAAAAGCCTATGACAGCAAACCGGCCGCAGTGGCATCTAAAGAGGAACATTTCTCTGCGGCATCAGGCGAAATTGCTGATTATGGCGCCAATAAATTCTTCGTGATAATGGGTAGTTTCTCTGTATTGGAAAATGCAAAACGTCTGAAAGAGACGCTTACAACCGAAAATTTTCATCCGGTTATTTTAATGAATGATAGCGGAATGTACAGGGTTTGTGGCAACAGCTATGCGGAAGAGGCTGCCGCCCGTGCCAGAATTGCAGAAGTAAGATCAACCTACCCGAAATACAGCGATATTTGGTTGCTGATCAGGAAACAATAAAAGGGAAAATGTTCCTGTCCGTCTTGTCAGATGGTCAGGATCTCCTTCTCTTTGGCCAATAGCATTGTCTCAATCTTTTTGGTATAGCTGTCCGTGAGGTTCTGGATCTCATCGACAGCTATTTTCTCTTCGTCTTCAGAGATCTCTTTTCCTTTTAAAAGCTTTTTTAGGAAATCATTTCCATCTTTTCGCGCTGAACGTACACTAACTTTTGCCGTCTCGCTCTCCTTGTGGGCATCCCTTACCAAATTACGTCTGCGTTCTTCTGTTGGAACGGGGACATTGATGCGGATGATTTCTCCATTGTTTTCGGGGTTAAATCCCAGATTGGAGTTGATGATGGCTCTTTCGATGGTGTGAATCATCTTTTTCTCCCAGGGTTGAATGGCAATGGTCCGGGCATCTGGGGTGCTTATATTGGCTACCTGGGGCAGCGGGGTCATCGATCCATAATAATCCACCAAAACCCCTTCAATCATTCTTGGAGAGGCTTTTCCGGCCCTGATATGTGCCAGTTCGTTGTCGAGATGAGTCAAAGCATGCTCCATCCTTTCGATGGTTTCATCCATTAACATTTGAATTTCCTCATTCATTTGTATATGATTTTGCGTTTAAGATGCTACTCATTGTAGACATAGGTTCCGACGGGTTCGCCGTGAACCACTTTCAACAGGTTTCCCTTTTTATCCATGTTGAAGACAATGATCGGAAGGTTGTTCTCCTTGCAGAGTGTTGTGGCAGTAAGATCCATGACACGCAAATCTTTTGAATAAATCTCGTCGAAGGAAATTTTGTCAAACTTCACTGCCGATGGATTTTTTTCAGGATCAGCTGTGTAAATGCCATCCACCCGGGTGCCTTTTAGCATGACATCGGCCCCTACTTCAATGGCTCGCAGGGAGGCGGCTGTATCCGTAGTAAAAAAGGGATTGCCGGTTCCGGCGGCAAAAATGGCTACCTCACCTTTCTCTAGCGCTTTGATGGCCAGTTCTTTGGTGTAAAATTCACCGATTGGCTGCATGGCAATCGCCGTTAGTACCCTGGCTTTAATCTGCAATGATTCCAGGGCAGAGGCAAGCGCCAGGCTGTTGACCACAGTTGCCAACATGCCCATCTGGTCACCTTTACAGCGATCGAATCCTTTGGTAGTACCACTCAAACCCCTGAAAATATTGCCACCGCCAATGACGATACCCACTTCAATTCCGATGGATATAATCTCTTTGATTTGAAGTGCATAATCAGAAAGAACCTCCTGATCGATGCCGTGTTGAAGTTTTCCGAGAAGGGATTCTCCCGAAAGCTTTAAAACTACCCTGTTATATTTTATCATTTGGGTTAAATTCTAACCAGTATGTATTTAATTCATGCGCATGGATCCCCAAGTTTAGGGACGCTCATTTCAATACAAATTTATATTAAAAATAATTGATAACAAACCTTATTCCGATACTCCGGAGAGGAGGAATCAAAAAAAAACCTCCCGAAGGAGGTTTTGATATCAGGGGGAATACTTTGATCAGACGTTTAATGTAAAGCGTTTGATCTCAGTTACTTTAAGGTCTTTATCAACGCTTCCAAGGTATTGACGGATTGTCATCTTGTTGTCCTTAACAAAGTCCTGGTTTAATAAGGTGCTCTCTTTGAAAAATTTGTTCAATGCGCCCTGTGCAATTTTGTCAAGCATGTTTTCAGGTTTGCCTTCCAAACGGAATTTTTCTTTGGCAATCTTCAACTCTTGTTCAATAATGGCGGGTGCAACATCCGCGTTGTCGATGGCAACCGGGCTCATGGCAGCTATTTGCATAGCGACGTCTTTCCCGACCTGCAAATCAACAACCTTGTTGAAACCGACCAGCGTAGCCAGTTTGTTTCCGGGGTGGATGTAAGGAACAACAAAAGCTGCTGCGACAGATTCGTAGAAAGGCAATTCAATCTTTTCTCCGATAATACCTGTCTGCTCCATCACTTGTTCACCGATGGTACGTCCATCAAGAACCAATGCTTTCACTGCATCCAGGCTGTTGCTTTTGTTGGCAAGCGCATGATCAAGAATTTTATGGGTAAGTGCAACGAAATTCTCATTTTTTGCAACGAAATCTGTTTCGCAATTGAGGGATATAATGGCCCCAAAACTTTGATCAGCAGAAACTTTAGCCAGAACAACGCCTTCAGATGATTCCCTGTCGGCACGTTTGCTGGCAACCAGCTTCCCTTTTTCGCGGATGATCTCCACCGCACGATCAAAGTTTCCTTCGGCATCGGCCAAAGCATTTTTGCAATCCATCATTCCTGCGCCTGTTGCTTTGCGTAATTTGACTACATCTGCAGTACTAATTTCCATCTCAGAATAAATATTTGAAATAATTACTTTGCTTCTTCAGCGAGATCTTCCTCTTCTTCCTCTTCAGCTGCATCCTCGTCAACAAGAATTGCATCGAGCTCCTCTTCAAGGATATCCTCGTTGTCGTCTGCCTCAACCTCTTCATCGTCTTCAACAATGATTTTGGCTACAGTCTTGCGACCTTTCTTCAGGGTAGAAATAGGTTTTTCGTCTTTTTCCTCGCCATCGCGCTCAACTTTACGGTCGGATAGACCATCTTTGATAGCGTCGCACATCACGCCAACGATCAGATCGATGGATTGTGAAGCGTCATCATTGGCCGGAATAACAAAATCGATGCCGTTTGGATCGGAGTTGGTATCTACCATCCCAAAGATTGGGATGCTCAGACGCTGGGCTTCGCGAACAGCGATCTTCTCTTTCATCACATCGATGATAAAGAGTGCTGCGGGCAGGCGGGTCAGGTCAACGATTGAACCGAGGATCTTCTCCAGTTTAGCCCTTTGACGAGTAATCTGAAGTTTTTCACGCTTGGAAAGATTGTCCCAGCTTGAATCCTTGATCATTTTGTCGATGGTCGACATCTTCTTAACAGCCTTGCGGATGGTTGGGAAGTTGGTAAGCATACCACCAGGCCAACGTTCAACTACATAGGGCATATTTACTGCTGATACTTTCTCGGCTACGATGGTCTTCGCCTGTTTTTTGGTCGCAACGAACATGACCTTGCGTCCTGAACGGGCGATTTGTTTGAGGGCATCGGCAGCTTCGTCAATCTTTACAATTGTTTTTTGCAGGTCGATGATGTGGATCCCGTTCTTCTCCATGAAGATGTAGGGGGCCATGTTTGGATTCCATTTGCGTTTGAGGTGCCCAAAGTGAACGCCTGCATCCAGCAACTGCTTAAATTCTGTTCTTGGCATAATGAATTGTTTACTTTCTGTTCAGTCAATCTCCCGGTAGTCCGCAAAGGGAGTCCGGAAAATTTAGATGCTAAACCTGTTATTAAAAATAAATAGTGTTTAAATCGATTAACGTTTCGAGAATTGGAATCTCTTGCGTGCTTTTGGTTGCCCTGGTTTCTTACGTTCCACTTCGCGCGGGTCGCGGGTTAAAAATCCGGCTGCTTTCAGTTTTGGACGGAAATCGGCGCTAATTTTCAAGAGTGCACGGGAGATACCAAGACGAAGTGCTTCGGCCTGACCTGTCAGACCTCCACCGTCAAGATTTACTTTGATGTCGTATTGTCCGGCTACTTCACAAAGGTGCAAGGGTTGCTGAACAACATATTGCAGCGTTCCTACCGGGAAGTACTCGTTCAATTCTCTTTTGTTGATGGTAATATTTCCTTTGCCTTCAGTAAGGTATACACGGGCAACAGCAGTTTTTCTCCTGCCTAAAGCGTTAATAACTTCCATGATACTTATCTAATATTGTCAAGGTTAATAACTTTTGGTTGCTGTGCGGCATTATCGTGCTCAGCTCCAACATATACATGCAAATTGGTGAACAGCTTGGCTCCAAGACTATTCTTCGGCAACATACCTTTTACGGCTTTTTCGACCATACGGGCAGGATGTTTGGCCATCAGTTCTTCAGCAGTTTGGAAACGCTGACCGCCCGGATAACCCGTGTGGCGGATATAGACTTTGCCTTTCATCTTATTCCCGGTCAAACGAACTTTCTCAGCATTGATGACGATAACATTGTCGCCGCAATCCACGTGAGGAGTATAGCCAGGTTTATGTTTGCCTCTGAGTACCAATGCAATCTTACTTGACAATCTACCCAGGATCTGGTCTGTGGCATCTACCACTACCCATTCTTTTTGTGCCGTTGCTTTGTTAAGCGATACGGTTCTGTAACTTAAAGTGTCCACTTTCGGTTCAATTTATAATGTGATACAATCCATTTTTTGTCGGTTCACCTGTCGAATCGGCGCTGTACCAGTTTACCGAATTCCACTATTCGATAAATTTTGCTAAGGTTGATACCGCCTCCAATCCGTACAACGACAAATTAGGATAAAATCGGGACTGCAAAAGTAGCGTATTTTTTGAAAACAACAACTCCTTTGGAAAAATAAGTAGTACAATATCAGGAGTTAAAGCATCCTATTGGAGTAAAGATGACCTAAAGCGCTTTTTTACTACACAAAATCGAAAGATTCACCGTCAGATAGAGCGCTGCACAGTTTGAAATTTTCCGGGTAGAGGGGTTGTAGAAAAGGTCGCTCACAATGCCAAATCTGCTCTGATCGAATATTTTGTGGTCGAAGCGATAGGAGAATACCAAAAGACGATTTACATCAACGGCTGCATCCTGACCGGTGGCACCATTTTGGTAAAGAGGCATTCCCAGCGGGGTGAAAAAGCGGTTTCCCTGCCAGTAGCCGGTGGCAAAGGTGCCGTAATCGGTGTTCATGGCAGTCTGAATGAAAAAACCAATCCCGCTTTTCCCGGGGAGGGCTGTTTCATTTTGAGGATAGGTGGATTGCAGAAAGGTGCACTCCAAACGGCCGGATTTGATCAATGATCCACCTGTTTCGTATTCATATTTAATTCCTTCCGACACAACAATATGTGTTTGTGCAGGACCAGGTGCGGCATCAATTTCACCCCCTTCGTGCAATCCGTTGAAGACAATCGGCATTGAAAGCTTTCGTTTTTCATTTTGGAACAAAGTGACTGCACCCGCTGTTCCAAATACGAACCGCTCTTTGTAGGGATCCCCCTTGAATATCATCTTTTGCCAGTCGATCCAAAAATCGGCATTCCATCGGCTGAAGTTAAACTTTGCCTGAAAGCCTGCCTCCGGTTTATCTTTCAATATATATTCACTATCCATCACCGGTTCAGCTAACCCATGATTCAGATCCTGATCCAAATTTCCCATGCGAAAGGCGATGTTTTTGGTTGGCATGTAAACCGCGGAAAACCATGGATATAATTTATAGTCTTGACGTCCGTTATAAGCCAGAACCTGCCCGCCAAGCTCCAATCGGAATTTTTCATCCGGATAATAAAGCAACTTAGGCCGTATCCACATCCCCGTTAGGGTATATCCGTCTGTGTATTTGCTCTTGAATTCGTTGTCTTTGAAGAAATTGAGGTTGATGATTTCTACCATCAGCTTTCCGGTGGCAGGGGAATCAGCATGTTCATAGTTAGAGATGATGCGGGGACCTTCCTGCGAAAATGCCCCGAAGAAGAGCAAGACCAATAAAAATGCGCCCATCAATTTTTTTGCTGACGCGGAAGTTGAACGAATTAGATTGTTGGTAAAATTAATCATTGGCATCGACGTGTTTAACGACATATCGGTCGTACAGAAATAGCAGGAGTGCCGCACCAATTCCAATTCCGGTAATGACCATCCAAATAGAGGAAGGGTGATATTTATCCCATAAAAACTGAGTGAACTCCGTATTGGTCATTCCCATTTTTCGCGCAGCAGCATAAAGGTAATCATTTTGGGAAAAATGTTCGCCGATAGCGGGTAGTTGAAAATTCATGGATACCGCTTCAAGCTGGGCAAAGGATATTTTATCCGATAGGTTCTGGTACACATTTCCGGAAACAAATCCTCCAAAAAACGATCCGATAGCCACCGGAATAAAAGAACAACCCATGTATAGGGCGGTCTTATTTGGTGGTGCTATCCGGCCAATGTATTCGGTAATTTTTGGAGAACTTGACATCTCACCGAATGAAAAAAGCATCAGGAAAAGAAGCATCAGCATTCCGTTCTGCGTGGAGAAACACAAACCCATGGCGACAGAAGCTATGAGGATACCGGTTTTCATCACCTTCAGGGGTTTGTAACGCATGGCAATGGATGAAACAATGATCTGGAAGATGATTATGAAGCCGGCATCTGCGTTGATCATAAGTTCTGCGGGAATAGTACCGTCGGCGGATCCCATTTTGCTTGCAAGCCAGGGCCACAAGCTGTTCAAAAAATTGAATACCGGATGGGTATCTCCCCATTGGTCGATAAAAACGGGCAAAGAGAGAAAAAGTTGATAATACATGGTCCAGAAGCCGGCAATAATTAGCAGAAACAGTAAAAACCGCCGATCAGCAAGCGCTTCAAGAATATTCCCAAATAACCTTTTTAGCTCATCCTTTAGGCTCAAGGTTAGAGCATTTACTTTTTCCCTTTCGGGTTCTTTAAACAAAAAGATCAGCACGACAAAATTGAACGCGATCACCGCAGCAGATGCATAGAAAACATATTCCCACGAATATTTCCGGAAGAAACTTGTAACAAACGGACCCACAAAAGCGCCAATGTTGACCATCATGTAAAAGATCCCGAATCCGATGGAGGAGGTCTCACTGTTGGTGGTTTTGGCCACCGTAGCCGAGATGATGGGTTTGAAAAGCGCAGCTCCAATGGCCAGAAAAAGATACAGAACAAAGACCATCGAGTAGGTATGAAACATTGGCATCATTAGAAACGCCAGTGTATAAAGGCTGTAGGCAATGAAAAGCGTTTTACGGTAACCGATCCTATCCGCGATGGCACCAGTGATAAGCGGCAAAAAGTAGAGGATGGCCGTTCCGATTCCCATCATCATCCCTTTCTGGGTCTGGCTGAATCCCAATCCTCCCTGATCAGTTGATCCGGTCAGATAGAGGGCAAAAAGCATGTAAAACCCATAGAAGGCCCACCGCTCAAACAGCTCCATGGCATTGGCATACCAGAAATTGGAAGGAAATTTTCGGAAAATCCTTGTTATGCTCATATTTTTAAAAAGTTTAAATGTAGGCAAATTGATTAAAGGATTCGTTTCATTACTTCTTCTCTTTTCTGCCGAGAAATTGGAACACTGCTGCCATCGGTCATCGAGATGTAACCGCCGTCGGTTTTGATGTAGGATGCAATCTTCCGGCAATTGATAAGGTGTGACTGGTGTGTGCGCAGAAAGTTGTGATGTTCGAGTATTTCCTGGTATTCTTTGAGGGTTTTGCAAACCAGGTATTCCTTTTTCCCTTCCAGAAAAATGCGTGTGTAATTGCTGTCTGCTTCCAGGCGGATGATCTGGTTGATGGCGATAAACTCAATTTTGTCGGCGAGGGGCAAAGCGATCCGTTTTTCATCTTCAGAGCGGTCGATGTTGGCCACAAGCTCAACCAAACGCTGGTTTTCCTTTTTCCGGAGAATCTGTGCCTGAGCTTTCTCCACCGCTTTCGACAACTCAAAAATATCAATGGGCTTCAAAATGTAGTCGATGGCACAAAATTTCACTGCCTGAATGCCGTATTTGTCAAAGGCGGTTACAAAAATGACTTCGAAGTTTTGGTTGTTGAGCGACTTTAATAAATCGAAACCTGAACCGCCGGGCATTTCGATATCCAGAAAAATCAGGTCAGGTGATTGCTGTTTGATCAGTTTTAAGGCTTCGGTTGCCGATGCAGCTTCGCCGAAAAGTTCGACCTGCCCGCAATATTCCTGAACTAAATCGCGCAGGTTGTTTCGGCTCTTGGGTTCGTCGTCAACGATGATACATTTGATCTTCATAAGCTAATCAATTGGAATAATAAGAGTTGCAATGGTTCCATCGGTGTTGCTTCGGTTTTCGATAGTCAGTTTTGCCTCTTTCCCGTCTAAATTTAGGATGTTTATCCGTTCTTCAACCAGTTTCAGGCCAAATCCTTTCTGACTGAGCGTATCTGTTATTTCCGTTGTTGGTAATCCAACGCCGTTGTCCGACACACAAATGCTTAGGTTGCCGTTTTGCCGTTTAACCAGAATGTCTAGTTTTCCCAGATTTCCTTTCCCCGATAAACCATGCACAACCGCATTTTCGGCCAATGGCTGAATAATCATTCCCGGGATTTCAATCAAATCGCAATTTACATCCGGATCAATGGTTATCCCGAATTTGAATTCGAACCGCAGCTGCTCCAGCTGGCAATACAACTCAACAGCCTGAAGTTCGTCGGACAGCGAAATCCTGCTTTTCTCAGAGTTGTTCAGTACCCCGCGCAGCAATACCGCAAATTTCGACAGGTACATGTTTGCCTCTTTGAACTGGTTCCCATTGATGAGCGACTGAATGGAATTCAACGCATTAAAGATAAAATGCGGGTTCATCTGCGAACGGATGGCCTTTATTTCCAGCTCTTTGATGCGACGTTTAGCGGATTCCTGTTTTTTGATCCGCCGTACTCTAATCCTATAAATCCACAATCCTCCCAGAAACGTGATAAGGATGGAGCATATGCTCCACCCTGCAGTTTTTAAAATGGCTGATTTCTCAGTTTTAGAATATCGTTTCGTTTCGATTGTTTTCCGAAGTGACTTTTCAAACTCTGAAGTGCGTCCATAGTATTTGTGAGTCATTGGGTCTTCTGCATTGTTTTCCACAATCCGGAACCATTTGTCCAGCATGAAGATTTTATTTCGATCTAACAACAACTTCGATTTTATGCTCTTATCTGCAAGTTCTATATAAGTTACATTTGGCATTTTTAGAATGGTGCTATCATTTTTCCCTTCCATCCATGATCCTGGGAGTCGGGCAATTATAAACTCCACCTCATCCTGACTGAATTTTGAAATTGCATCCTTGTATTCGCTAATTTTTGACTTTGGTCCATCTAGCAAGATTAAACAGATCGACTTTCCTTTCAGCTTTTCCAGATTAAAAATTGAACTATCCTGTAAAACAAAGGAGTTTATAGGAAATTGGTTGCCAATTTTCAAACGGCCAGCAGTTTCGTAAGCCTTTTTCAATGGCTCAGTCAATACTGGATCAGCACAGTTATTGAGGAAATCGAAAAAAAGGGGTTCAGAGTTAATCCTGTTTGTTAATCCTGTCCTAAACTCACCATTAATAGAATTGGCTAATTGACTGTATAGTGGATAACCACTTAATGTTGCCAATGAAAAATAATAAAAAATTCTTTTGTTAATGTGTGAAATAGATCTGAGTTGTTTATAAGTTTGTGAGAATTGAATAAAATTTTGGTACGAGTAATTCCATTCAAAAGGGTTCATTAAGATGGGCATTGTATCAACAGCTAAATAGTAATCATCGCGATAGCCTATTGAACTAAATGTATTGAATGCTGAACTTGAGTTAGTGTTTCTTTTGGAAAAATCGAGTTTAATAGAGGCTACAAAGTAATTCCAATCCCGTTGGAAATAATCGATACAAACTTCTGATGCTTTGCCCTGATAGCTATTTATTAATTCATTAACTGCTTTTGTCGTTTTTTGGCAATATGAAACAATTGCTAAAATAGAATCAGGATAAGGTAGATTTTCGTGAAATTGGTCAATTTCATTAGATAGCATGGTATTGTATTTTGCACATCCTTCGAAGTAATCGGATTTCTTCATTTCTGAATTAAAGTACCCGTTTGGTTTTGTATTGCGGTAGTAACCTTTTCCTAAATAAATAGCCTGATGACCCACTGTAAAAATGCGCAAAGTGTCAAACGGTTCCATGAAGGTAGTTAGGGTTTTGGTCCCAACCTGAATTTTTAGATGTAGAGGCCTATTCAGAAAAATGGGACAGGTGAACGAACCATCATTGTTCGTTCTGAATTGTTTTTCAGTAAAATATAAATCTGAATTCGAACCCAACATATTGATTTTGATCTCCTGATTGATTTGATCCTTCAGTTTCCCCTGAATAATTGTATTGTTTGGTACGGGGAAAGTCGCATCGGTTAAAAACAATTGCATATCAGGCAGCTTAATCAAAAGAGGAACTCCATTTTCAGAAATATGTTGAATTCCATTTTGCTTAGTATCAGTATTCATCAAAGTGGTTGAAATTATATTTACCATAAATTTATCGTCCACTTGATCGGAATAAGTATATGAGTAATTACCTCCATACGCAGATTTAATTGAAGTGAAAACTTTTGTTGATCCGTTATTTTTGAGAGGAGTTAATCTGGAAATTATTCCATTAGGTGTAACCTCCAGACTGAATTGATTTTTAATCTCCGGATTTGATTTCTTTTCCTCATATGGCGGATAATAAGAATCATATCCAACCCAATACCCGCCAAACTTTTTCGTGGCTTTAAAATGTTCTACACGGATAATATATTTCTGATTTCCATTTGGTAGTTGTCTTTGTAGCTGATAATTCAGTAGATATGTTTCATTATTCATTTGCTTTTGCAATGGATCATTTAATGGTATGTTATGAGTTTGAATAAAATTTCGTTCAGCCTGTATTTCAAACCAATCGCCCTCTTTGAGGCCAAAACGTCCTTCCGGGCTTTGTGCAATCAAGTTGGATGATAGGAACAGAAACCAACCAAGTAATAGTGTAAGAGTTCTTTTTTTCATAGCCTATAAAGTTTTAAAATTAATGATTATAAGCAAAGGACGGCAATCTAAAATCCATTCGTTGAGGTTACTTAGTAAACAGCAGTTAGGATCTATTATTCGGAAGATTCCGACAGGTTATAGTAATTGAATTGTGAATTGCAATTTAAAAAATTGAGTAAATTTGTACAGAAAAAGTACGGTATCAAATGAGTCCAGATCTGTCGGGACGAATTTCATTTGGCAATGAAAAGAAAAATTGTTAACACATGAAATAGCCATGAGTGAATATACACACCAACCAAAAATGATTACGTGGGTATTCCATCAGGCAATTAAAAAACAAATTATAAACTGATGAAAAAGATAAGCTTCACTGCAATTATAGAAGAAAGTTCAGACGGTTGGTTTGTGGGTCAAATAGAAGAGTACCCAGAAGTTATTTCTCAAGGGAAAACCATTGATGAACTTAATGAGAATTTGGTGGACGCATTAAGTTTAGTGACCTCGTCATCCTGAATTGTCTGATTTATTGTGCAAAATAATCTGTAAGCAGCTTGAAATCCCCTCAATTAAAAAATGAGTATCAGACAAAAACCCGATTGGCTGAAGATCAAACTTCCCTCTGGGGCCAATTACAGACAGGTAAAACAGATTGTTGAAGGAAATCACCTTCATACCATCTGTTCAAGCGGTAAATGCCCTAACATGGGAGAATGCTGGGGCGCCGGTACAGCCACCTTTATGATTTTGGGTCAGATTTGCACGCGCTCTTGTAAATTCTGTGCTACCCTATCGGGAAAGCCACTGCCGCCTGATCCTGCAGAACCGGCTAAGGTGGCCGAATCGATCCGGTTGATGGGGTTGAAACATGTGGTGATCACTTCGGTCGATCGCGACGATTTGTCGGATGGCGGCGCAGCTCACTGGGCCGAAACGATCAATCAGATCCGGTTGGTAAATCCGGAGACGACCATTGAGGTCTTAATTCCTGATTTTGATGGGAAGCCTGAATTGGTAGAATTAATCGCGTTGGCAAAACCGGATATCATCTCCCACAACATCGAAACTGTCGAGCGGCTTACACCGCTGGTCAGGAGCCGTGCAAAATACCGGACCAGCCTTAAGGTGGTTGAGATGATCGGATCGTTCGGGCCGGTTTCCAAGTCAGGGATCATGGTCGGTCTTGGAGAAACAACGGATGAAGTGTTGCACTGCATGGACGATTTGAGGCAGGTGAACTGTGAGGTTTTGACAATTGGCCAGTACCTTCAGCCAACGAGGAAACACCTGGAGGTAGTCGAATACCTGCATCCCGACCAGTTTGCCAATTTCAAAAAAGAGGGACTGGCTCGCGGATTTAGGATTGTTGAGAGCGCCCCCCTTGTTCGGTCTTCTTACCATGCCGAAAAACATCTGATCAAACAGCATTGAAACAAATTATATACGCATGAAATAGCCATGAGTGAATATACACACCAACCTAAAATGATTATGTGGGTATTCCATGCGACCATTAAAAAAGAAATTATATACGCATGAAAACGATACAATTCCTCGATCTTGGACTATCCGAATATGGCATAACCTGGGACCAACAGGAGACGCTGATGAAGGGGATTATTGACTTGAAGCTTCATAATCAGAATCTTGCAGGGAATGTGCGTCCTGTCACGCCTGGATATCTTCTGTTTGTCGAACATCCGCCCGTTTATACGCTTGGAAAAAGCGGCGAGAGCCACAATCTATTGCTGAACAGTGCCCAGCTGGCCGACAAGCAGATTAGTTTCTACAAAACCAACAGGGGAGGCGACATTACCTTTCATGGCCCCGGTCAGCTGGTTGGTTATCCGATTCTGGACCTGGAAAACTTTGGGATCGGATTGAGACAATATATATATAGTATAGAGGAGGTGGTTATTCAAGCGCTCGCTCAATTCGGAATAACCAGCTCACGCGATCCTCAAGCCACTGGTGTATGGCTGGATACAGGAGAGCCTACAGCACGTAAAATCTGTGCCATAGGAGTCAAGAGTTCCCGGCACGTAACCATGCATGGCTTTGCATTGAATGTAAATACCGATTTGGATTATTATCGGTACATCCATCCATGCGGAATTATCGACAAAGGAGTAACCTCCATGGCAAAGGAGTTGGGAAAGTCCATCAGTATGGAAGAGGTGAAGAAAACGGTATTGGATGCTTTCACTGAGATTTTCGGCGCAAAAGTTAATTTTTAACTACCGTGAAAGCTGTTCAATTTACAGTTTTCGCATCAAGATACGCTTAGTTTCTTCTGTATATAGTTGGTACTTAATCTGATAAATACAGGCTCCATTTCTCTCAAAAAAAAGTCAATAAGGTATTGTGAAGAACAAAAAGTCTCTATCTTTGCACCCACGTTTAAGGGCGATGAATGGGTAACTATTCAGGAAGTTTTTAGGCCATGTTCATTGAGAGGGGCATTTAGAAATTGAGAAATTGGTTAATGATGCCTTGGTAGAGCGAAAGATTTCGGAAAAAAACCTATAAAAAGGTTTGTACAGGAAATAAAAACGCATTACATTTGCACTCCCTTTCGGGGTGAAAACCGGATAGCGATTGAGGGTTTGAGCGGGAGAGGGGGGAAAGATTAAGGAAGACAGGAGTTCATTGAAAGATATTGAGAAGAAGGTAAGAAGAGAAGATACTAGGTTCCGGATTTTAGTTGACTGAAAAAGGTTAGCGAAAGATTCTGCAAAAACTTTGGTAATTAAACCAAAGCCTGAGGTTAAAAGGATATATATTAAAATTTTCTATACAACGGAGAGTTTGATCCTGGCTCAGGATGAACGCTAGCGGGAGGCTTAACACATGCAAGTCGAGGGGTAGAATAGCAATATTTGAGACCGGCGCACGGGTGAGTAACGCGTATGCAACCTGCCCTTTACAGGGGGATAGCCCGTCGAAAGGC
>Ga0265297_10000345_pt1 | contig 147906 bp, 158 predicted proteins | sample Munlanlwell13791_FD_192502 | JGI IMG/M metagenome (GOLD analysis project Ga0265297, IMG submission 192502) | Leachate microbial communities from a municipal landfill in Southern Ontario, Canada - Leachate well 137-91 | ecosystem: Engineered > Solid waste > Landfill > Unclassified | place... | reverse complement strand
CATAGGTTTATTGATTAAATTATTAAACTGACTAAATTATATCACAAGCTATGTTCGACCCGAAATAAATTGCCAAAAAAAATCTTAAAAAATAGTAAAGAAATTTATGGCTATTTCACATAACATCTTTTATACAAACTTATTAAATTTTTAGCTAAAATTTGCTAAAATATTTATATAAATTTTAAATCAAGGAGTTTTATGAATAAAATTATTTTGTTTATATTATAGCAATTATTTATTTGGAAAGTCAATTTAAGTTTAGTTGGCATAAATAATTTTAAAAAAATGTTTTTAATTGACAAAAAACATAAATAATTATATAATCATTTTGTAAAATAATTATAAAAACCTTTGATCTGTTATCAGCAGAAAGTATTTTTTACAGGTTAGAAGAAGAAATTTATCCGTCTTAGGCGGAAAAAAAGTAGAACTTCTCGGGTTTGCCCGTAATAGCTAAAATAAGTGCTACATTTGTAGAAATAGGATGGTACCGCTTGAATTTCAAGTTCCTATATTTGCAAGTGTTTTTTTATATCTTTAAAGTTTCCGCTAGCTGGCGGATCAGGAGGAGGTTATTTTTTTTAAAATAACCCCACCTTGTTTCTCCCCTAATAGGGGAGGAAAACAAAAAATTTAACAAATAAATTAGCTTACAAGCTTATTAACTTATAAACTTTTATATATGCCATATAACTCAAATGAAAACGAATTAGAAATATTAAAATATTGGGATGAAAAAAAGATTTTTGAAAAATCAATTTCAGAACGAGATGAAAAAAATCCCTACGCTTTTTATGATGGTCCACCTTTTGCTACTGGACTTCCACATTATGGACACATAGTCGCTAGTTTGATGAAAGATGTTGTACCACGTTATTGGACAATGAAAGGAAAAAGAGTAGAAAGAAAATGGGGTTGGGATTGTCATGGACTTCCAATTGAAAATATAATTGAAAAAAAATTAAATTTGAATTCTAAAAAAGCGATTGAAGAATACGGAGTAGATAAATTTAATGAAGCTTGTCGAGCAACAGTTATGAAATATGCGGAAGATTGGAAAAAAATAATCCATCGAACTGGACGCTGGGTAGATATGGAAAATGATTACAAAACTATGGATCTTAGTTTTATGGAAACAGTTTGGTGGGTTTTCAAAGAACTTTGGAATAAAGGTTTGATTTATGAAGGAAAAAAAGCAATGCATATTTGTCCTCATTGTGTGACTCCACTTTCTAATTTTGAAGTAACTCAAGGATATAAAGATATAAAAGATATTTCAGCGACAGCAAAGTTTAAAATTTTAGACTCAAAAGAAAAATTTGGTTTTGGTCAAGATGTTTTTATACTCGCCTGGACAACAACTCCTTGGACATTACCAGGAAATGTTTTGTTAGCTGTGGGAGAAAAAATAGAATATAGTTTTGTAAAACATAATGATGAAATTTATATTATAGCCAAAGAAAGACTTCTAGATATTTTTAAAGATGAAGAAAATGATGTTTTTGAAGTTTTAAAAGTTGTCAAAGGAAAAGATTTGCTTGGTTTGAAATATGAACCTTTATTTCCATATTTTGCTAATACAGAAAATGCGTTTCAAGTAGTTGGAGCTGATTTTGTAAGTACTGAAGACGGAACAGGTATAGTCCACATTGCTCCAGCTTTTGGTGAAGATGATTATGAAGTTGGTAGAAAATATAAAGTTGGTTTTGTTCAACATGTAAATATGGATGGAACTTTTACCAAAGATGTAACTGATTTTGCTGGTTTGGAAGTAAAACCAAAAGAAGATCATAGTAGTACTGATATTGAAATAATAAAATGGTTGGCTCATAATGGAAAATTATTTAGTAAAGAAAAATATGAGCATAGTTATCCGCATTGTTGGCGTTGTGATACTCCTTTATTAAATTATGCTACTTCTTCTTGGTTTGTAGATGTTACTAGTTTAAAAGAAGAATTATTAAAAAATAATAAAAAAACAAATTGGGTTCCAGAACATATCAAAGATGGACGTTTTGGTCTTTGGCTTGAAGGTGCTCGTGACTGGGCAATTTCTAGAAATCGTTTTTGGGGTTCAGCGATGCCTATTTGGCGTAGTGAAGACGGCGATACTATTTGTATAGGCAGTGTGGAAGAATTGGAAAAATTATCTGGAGAAAAAATTACAGATATTCATAAACATATTGTTGACAAAATAATTATTAAAAAAGACGGCAAAGAATATAAAAGAATTCCAGAAGTTTTGGATTGTTGGTTTGAATCTGGTTCTATGCCTTATGGACAAATGCATTATCCATTTGAAAATAAAGAAAAATTTGAAAAAATTTTTCCAGCAGAATTTATTGCTGAAGGACAAGATCAAACTCGTGGTTGGTTTTATACACTCCACGTTTTAGCCACAGCTTTGACTGGAGGAAAAAATCCAGCGATAAAAAAAGACGATTCTTCACCAGCTTTTAAAAATGTAATTGTTAACGGTATAGTTTTGGCTGAAGACGGACAAAAAATGTCAAAATCAAAAAATAATTTTCCTGATCCAATGCTTGTTTTGGAAAAATATGGAGCTGATGCAATGCGTTATTATCTAGTTACTTCACCAGTCATGCATGCTGAAAAATTAAATTTTGCTGAAGAAGGTGTAAAAGAAATGTATAATAAATTTATAAATACTTTGTGGAATATTTATTCTTTTTACGAAATGTTTTCTGGAGATTTTGTTGCGAAAAAAATAAAAGCCGATTCAGATAATGTTTTGGATATTTGGATAATTTCTAAATTACAAAGTTTGTTAAAAGAAGTTAATGAAAAGATGCAAGAATATAAATTAGCCGAAGCTGCTCGTCCAATTTTAGATTTTATAACTGAACTTTCACAATGGTATGTTAGAAGAAGTCGTGATCGTTTTAAAGGTGATGATGCAAAAGATAAAGAAAAAGCTTTACAAACTTTGCACTATGTTTTGACAGAAACAACAAAAATAATTGCCCCATTCACACCTTTTATTGCGGAAAAAATATTTTTGAAATTAAATCCAAATCAAGAATCAGTACATTTAGAATATTTTCCTGAAAGTCTTGAAGATAAAATAAATGAAAAAGTTTTGTCAGATATGGAATCAGTAAGAAAAATAGTTGAGTTTGGTTTAGCCTTGCGTGAAGAAGCAAAAATAAAAGTTCGTCAGCCATTAAATTATTTAAAAATAAATAAAAATAAAATTGATAAAAATTATTTGGATATAATAGCTGAGGAATTAAATGTTAAACAAGTTTTATTTTTAGATAATACAAAATTAGTTGAAAATGAAATTGTTAAAGAAGACACTGATTTAAAAGTTTGTTTGAATGTTTTTGTGAGCGAAGAATTAAAAGAAGAAGGTTTAGTCCGAGAAATTGTAAGAACAATCAATCAAATAAGAAAAGAGAAAAATTTAACAATCAGCGATCAGGTTAAAATTTATTTTAAAACTGAAGATGAACTCATAAGAAATGTTTTTGAAAAATATAATTCAGAAATAAAGAAAAATGTTTTAGCTAGTGAAATTACTGAAAAGCAAAATGAAGGTGAAGAAAAAAAGATTGCGGAAAAAAATATTGTTTTAGAAATAAGTAAAAGTTAGAAAAAAATTGAGTTACTAAACAAGAAAAAACAGCCATAAAATTATGACTGTTTTTTTTGTAATAAAAAAAGGCTCAAATCAATGAGCCTGTAATCTCAGAAATAAGAGAAAATTTTTAGAAGCCAGGTGGTGTTTTGCCCACTGCTTCTTTGATTTTCTCCCATTCTTCTGGCGTTAGCTCAGAAGAATTTTCTGAATTCGTGTTTCTGCACATTTTTTCCTCCTTTATTAAAAATGTGTTTTTTGTGTTTTTAAGAGAAGTTTTTTTCAAAAACCGTCTCTTCTTCATCGTCCGAAGTAGGTTCTTCTTCAGTCTCATCGTTTTCAATGAAACTTTCCTCAGAACCATACTCCTTCAACGACATTTGCCTTTTTTTACAAATTTTTGCCACTTCATGTGGCGGCCTTTTTTTAAACATTTTGTTTCCTCCAAAAAAATAAACACGTGCGCATTATTATATTTGAAAATAGGTTTTTTGTCAAGAAAAAACAGGGGATAAATGATTTTAAATTGTTTTTGACTTTTTATTTTTTTATTGCTAAGATAAGAGCATAATTTGTTTTAATTATAAAAAATATGAAAGTAAAAGAAATTTTTGATCTCGCTTTAAAAATGGGTCTAAAAAGTGATCCACGTGGCGTAAATGCTATTAAAAAGTATTTGCAAAATATTCAAAAAGATTATGAAAATTTGTCAAAAAATGAGCAAAAATTTTTTGATAAAGAAATGTTAACTAATCCTTATGCTGATTCTAGAATACATAATGATGACGGTAAAACAGAAGTAAAAAGAATTTTAACTGGTATTGATATCGCTGAAAGTGAACTTTTACTTGCTAGTCAACTTGGTGAAAGAAATCAAAAAATTGATTTAGTGATTGCGCATCATCCAATTGGAAAAAGTTTAGCAGATTTACACGCTGTGATGAATATGCAAATTGATATTTTTGAAGATGCTGGCATTCCTGTTCATGTTGCGGAAAAAATTATGGAAGAAAGAATTTCTGAAGTTAGTCGCAGTGTTCATCCTTCAAATCATTACAAAATTATTGACATGGCAAAATTATTAAAAGTAAATTTATTAAATATTCACACAATTACTGATAATTTAGTTCATGAATATTTACAAAAATATTTTACAAAAATGAAACCAGAAACTTTGGGTGAAATGGTCGATTTGTTATTAGAAATTCCTGAATATGCTGAAGCAAAAAAACGAGGAGCTGGACCTTATATCTTTGCAGGTAATAAAAGAAATAAAGTTGGTAAATGGATTATGGAAATGACTGGCGGTACCAACCCAGCGGATAGTTTATATAAAGAATTATCTAATTATGGTGTAAGTACTGTTGTTGGCATGCATATGCGTGATGGTGCTAGAAAAGTTGCAAATGAATATTATATGAATGTTTTGATTGCTGGTCATATGGCTTCAGATTCACTTGGTATGAATTTATTTTTGGATGAATTAGAAAAAAAAGGTATAGAAATTTTGCCGGTTGGAGGATTGATCCGCCATTCGCGTAATAAAAAATAATTATGAAAAAAAAGATTGAACTTTTAGCTCCAGCTGGAAGTTTAGAAAAAGCTAAATATGCTTTTGCTTATGGTGCTGATGCTGTTTATTTAGGAATACCTGATTTTTCTTTGCGAGTTAGAATAAACAAATTTGATTTAAATGATGTCAAAGAAATTATTGACTACGCTCATAAAATAAAAAAGAAAGTTTATATAACAGTAAATATTGTAGCTCACAATCATCATTTAGAAGCATTACCAAAATATTTAAAAAAAATTAATGAGTGGCAACCTGATGCTCTAATAATTTCAGATCCAGGAGTTTTTGAATTGACAAAAAAATATTGTCCAAAAATTAAAAAACATTTATCTACTCAAGCCAACGCTACAAATTTTGCCACAGTAAAATTTTGGCATAAAAATGGTTTTGAAAGAATAATTCTTGGTCGCGAAACGACTTTAGAAGAAATAAAAGAAATTTCTCAAAAAAATCCTCGTTGTGAACTTGAATATTTTGTTCATGGCGCAATGTGTATGAGTTATTCTGGACGTTGTATGCTTAGTTCTTGGCTTGTTGGCCGTTCGGCAAATTTAGGAGATTGTGTCCAACCTTGTCGCTGGGCTTACAAAATAAAAGACGCCAAAATTATTGAAGCAAATATAACTGAACCAAAAAGACCTAATTTAAATATTCCAGTTGAAGAAGATTCACATGGAACTTATATCTTTAATTCCAAAGATATGTGTTTTATAGAATATTTACCAGAAATGATGTCAGCTGGAATAAGTAGTTTTAAAATTGAAGGACGAGCAAAAAGTCCAGCTTATCTAGCTACAGTTGTCAAAGCTTATCGGGAAGCTTTTGATTTTATTATTAAAGAAAAAGATCCTAAAAAAATTAAAACAAAATTAAAATTTTTAAAGAAAAAATATTTAGATGACTTAGTACATCGTGGTTATACTACTGGTTTTTTATTTGGTCGAGATACTGTAGAACAAAATTTAACTGAAACTCACATTGAAAGTGAAGAAGAATTTGTTGGCGAAGTTTTGGATTCCAAAAAAAATGGCCAAACTTTTGAAGTTTTAATTCGTCCACATAACGCGATCAGAGTTGGAGATAATATCAGAATTATGCAAATAAAAAATCCAGATTTGATTTTTTCTATAAAAGAAATGTATAATGAAAAAGGAAAAAAAATAGAATCAGGTCATGGAGGAGCTGATTATAATATAATTTTAAAAACAAAAAAACCGGTAGAAAAAATGAGTATTATTTTTGCTAAATTAAAAAAATAAATATGATTTGTTATTTAAAAGGAAAAATTTTAAAACAAAAAAACGGAGTTATAAATTTAATTACTGAAAACAATATTGGTTTTAGAATAAATATTTCTGGAAGTTTTTTTCTTAGTTTACGCAATGAGGAAAATATTGAAGTCTTTACTTATATGAAAGTTACAGAAAATTCTATTGATCTTTTTGGTTTTAGAAATTTAATAGAAAAAAACTTTTTTGAACTTTTAATTTCAGTCAATGGTGTTGGTCCCAAAAGTGCACTCAATATTTTAGATTTAGGTTCAATAGAAGAAATTGAAAAAGCGATTGCTAACGCTGATGTAAATTATTTAATTAAAGTAAATGGAATTGGTCGTAAAAGTGCAGAAAGAATAGTTGTGGAATTAAAAAATAAAGTAGCTAAATATGATTTGAAAACAAATGGCGAAGAATTAGTCGGTGATAAATTGGAAGAAGTAATTGATGCTTTAATTTCTATGGGTTATAAAAAAGAAGATATTTTATTGGTCATAAAAAAAATTGATATAGAAAATAAAAACAGTGAAGGAATTTTGCGTGAAGTTTTGAAATATTTAGCAAAAGTTTAGGAAAGTCAAAACAATATTTTTTTAAAATAAAACCTTGTTTAATTCCATAAACAAGGTTTTTATAATTTTTAGCAAAAATTGTTTAATTTTTTAAAAATTTTTCTACTTCTTTTTCGGCTTCATCATAATTTTCAAACCATTTTATATCTTTGTCTCTTCTAAACCAAGTTAATTGTCTTTTGGCAAAACGGCGAGTGTCCCTTTTGAGTTTTTCAATGGCATTTTCTAATGTGTCTTTTCCTTCTAAATAATCTTTAAATTGACGATAACCGATTCCGCTCATACTATTTAAATTCCAGTTATATCCTTTTTTAAGTAAAAATTTTATTTCATCAATAAGACCTTTTTCTACCATTTGATCAATACGTTTATTTATTCTTTCATAAAGTTCATCACGATTCCATAATACACCAATTTGCAGTGTATTAAAAAGTTTATCACCTTTCTTTTTTTGTTCTATAAAAGATTCGCCGGAAATAATCGCGACTTCTAAAGCACGCATTACTCGGCGTTTATTTTTTTTGTCTATTGTCTCAAAACTTTTTGGATCGATTTTTTCCAATAAATTTAAAAGTTCTATTAAAGATTTTTCTTCAAAACTTTTTCTAAGTTGTTTATTTTCTTCAATTTTTGGAATATGAAAATTATCTACTACTGAAGAAATGTATAAACCTGTACCGCCAACTAAAAAAGGTATTTTATTATTTTTATGAGCCATTTTTATGTATTTGACACTGCGATCGCGAAATTCAGCTACAGTAAATTTTTTTCCTGGATTTAAAAAATCAATGTTATGATGCGGAACATCTTCTACAAAGAATGTTTTTCGAAGTCCATTACGGCGCCACTCGCCATTTTCTTTGGCTGTACCAATAGTCATGTCTTTGTAAATTTGTCTAGAATCGGCTGAAATAACTTCAATATCAAATTTTTTTGACATTTTCAAACTCCAGTTTGTTTTTCCAGAAGCTGTTGGTCCTAACACCACTACTAATTTTTGTAATTTTACTCTGTCTTCTTTGTTCATACACTTTTATAATACAATATTTCCGTACAAAATCCAAGTTTCAGCTTTGTTTATCTTTACTTTGATTATTTTTCCAGTTAAATCATGTTCGCTGGGAAATTCTACTAATTTTAATTCGTTAGAATTGCCATAACAATTTCCATTTTCAAATTTATCAACTAAAACAGAAACTGTTTCGCCAACAAATTTTTGATTTTTTTGGTAAGTTATTTTTTCCATTAAATGTTGGATTTCAAACCAGCGTCTTTTCTTTTCTTCAATAGAAACATCATCAGAAAAATTTTTATTAGCCAAAGTACCAGATCGATCAGAATATTTTGCTGTATAACAAATATCAAAATCACATTTTTTGTAAAGATCAATTGTTTCTGCAAAATCTTCTGCAGTTTCTCCACAAAAACCAACAATCATGTCAGTGCCAATTGCAATATTTGGTTTTTTTTCTCTAATTTTTTTAATGATATCAATAAAAAATTGGCGATCGTGTTTGCGATTCATTTTTTTTAACATATTATCACTGCCAGCCTGAACTGGAATATGTAGATAATTTATTTGTTTTGGCAGAGTAAGGGCGTCAATCACTTCAGCATCCATATAAAGTGGGTGTGGCGCTGTGTAGTTTATTCTTTCAATATTTTTTGTTTGTTTGTTGATTTCCCAAAGTAATTTAGCAAAATCATTTTTTTTATAAGGATTTTCAGCAGAAAAATTTTCTGGATCAGGAGCAACGTAATGATTTATAATTTCTCCAAGCAAAGTTATTTCTTTAAAATTTCTTTGGTCAAAACAATTGATTTCATTTAAAATATCAATTAATTTTCTATTTATTTCTAAACCACGTGAATAAGGAACTACACAATAAGTACAAAATTGATTACAACCATGTTGTACCGGCACAAAAGCTTTATAATTTGTTTCTGCTTTGGCTTCAATTTTAAAATAATCTTTTGGTAATTCTTTTTTTTCTATTTTTGAATTTAAATTATGAAGCATTTCTGGTAATTTTATCATTTCTTGATTGGAAAAATAGAGTTCAACTCCTTTTTCTTTTAAATTTTTTTCGTAGATTTTTTTATCTTTATCTCTTCCAGGTAAACAACCACAAACACCAATAATTAAATTGTTGTCAATTTTTTTTCTTTTAGATAAATTACTTACAAAACCATAAATACGATTTTCAGCTGATTCTCTAACTGAACAACTATTTAAAATTACTAAATTTGCTTCTTCTGTTTTTCTGGTTTTTTTGAAATTTAGATATTCTAAAATTGATTCTAGTCTTTCAGAATCATTTTTATTCATTTGGCAGCCAAAAGTTATAACTTTATATTTCATAATTTTGAAAAATAAGTAGCTATAACATACAGGAAAAATAACAAAAAGTCAAAGGAATTTAGATTAAAGATTTTAAATAGAATCAATAAATTCTTTTATTTCATCTTCGAAAATCGCTTCATTTTTAGAAACTTCTTTAACTTCCTTAGGTAATTTTGAAATGTCAAAAAATTTTATAGGTTTGTTTAGTTGTTTAAACATTTGAATTTCAGCAAGAACACCGTCACTAATTTCTCCATAAACCCATAATTCATCACATCTTTTCATAAGGTTGTTATTTCCATTTCTCACTAAATCCCTGTCAACTAATTCATAAAGATAATATCCAAAAACATTAAATGGGTTTAAAGGAACCACTCCCTGCTCCAAAGCATGTTTACAAATTAGCATTCTTTGGTGAAAATTTTTGCAAGATTGAGCTGTAAAAACCACCTTCTTTTCTTTTTGAAGATTTTTTGCGATATGATCAAAGCTGTTCATAAAATTTGTTTTAGTTAATTTGTGTTAATTATAGCACCATAGATTAAAAAGTAAAACCTTCTTTTTTGTGTGAAAATTTGTTATAATTGAGGAATATTTAACATAATATTATGAATATTTCTATTATTGATATTGGTACTAAGAGTCTAAAACATTATATATTTAAAATATTTGATTCTGATAAGGAATTGATACATTTTCAACGTTTTTCAGAAGTTAATTTGGGTGCTGATGCTGAGATGTCACCAGACACTGAAGAAAGATTATTGTCCACGATAAAAAAATGTTTAGATTTGAATCAAGAATTAAATGTTGAAAAATTGAACTTGGTAGGCACAGAATTTTTTAGAAAATCAAAACAAGCCGAGGAAATTATCTCAAAAATAAAGACATTAACAGGCGTCGATGTAGTGATTTTAGATCATGAAAAGGAAGCTTTTTATTTATACAACGGATTTGTTGGTTTGCTTAATATAGATGACAACTTTGCTGCCACAAATATCGGTGGAGGCAGTACGGAAATAATAGTAGGAAATAATTATAATATGGTATATTCACAGAAATTAGATTTTGGTGTCAATTTTCTTAAAAAAAGTTTTTGTGATGAAAAAAAAGACTGGGACTCACTAGATGAATTTTTAGAAAAAAATATTACAAAATACGATAATAATATAAAAAAATTTTTTATTACAGGTGTTTTAGACTTTTTAAGTATAGTTGCACCAAAATTAGGTTTTAAATTTATTGATAGTTCGTTACCCGGACATCCTTTTGAGTTAGACATAAACACTTACAGATTCTTAGTAGAAAAATTAAGAGAAACAGAAATTGACAAACTTAGATCTTTTTATGAGAAAGATCCAGATTTCGCCAATAACGTTGCGATTGGTCAATCTGTTTATCTGAAAGTCGCAGAAAAATTAGGTGTCGATTATATAGTACCTAGTAATAATGATTTAACAGATGGAATTATTAATGAAATGGTTTAATTTAAAAATATGGAAAAAATCAGATTACAAAAATATATTGCCAGTCAAGGAATTTGTTCTCGTCGCCAAGCTGAAGAATTAATTGGTTCTGGTCAAGTAAAAGTTAATAGACAAGTTACAACGGAATTAGGTACAAAAGTTGATCCATCTTTAGATCGAGTTGATGTTTTTTTTAATAAAGAATGGAAAAAATTAAAAAATGAAAACGAAGAAGAGAAAAAAAATAGTTTAGTTTATATAGCTTTAAATAAACCAATCGATTATATTTGTAGCAATAGTGGTGAACAAGGAAAAACAGTATTAGATTTATTGACAAAAGAAAATAATTTACAAAAAAAAGATTTAAAAACCAGAGTTTTTCCGGTAGGACGTTTGGACAAAGATTCTGAAGGTTTAGTATTATTGACAAATGATGGAAATCTTACAAACATTTTAACTCATCCTCGTTTTGAACATGAAAAAGAATACGAAGTTATGATTGACAAAGCTTTAGATAAAAAAGCAAAAAAGGTTTTAGAAATTGGAATGTTTTTGGATGCTGAAAAAACTGAATTTGTTCAAGGTATAAAAATTTTACGAGAATTTAATAAAGGCAGACGAACACTTTTGAATGTTATTTTGAAAGAAGGTAAAAATCGTCAAATCAGAAAAATGTTTGGTAATTTAGGTTATCATGTTCAATCTTTAAAAAGAGTAAGAATTAAAAAATTAAGATTAAATACTTTGCCAGTTGGAAAATGGAAATTTATCAAAAAAGAAAATATTATTTAATCAAAATATTTGTTGTCAAAACCTAAATATGGTATAATTTAACTGTATTTAATTTTTTTAATTATGTCAAAAACAGACAATACAAATAAAATAGCTTTTGGTAAAATGAGATCTTTTGTTTTTTTTGCTTCTTTTATTTTACTTACAATAGCTTCTTTGTTTTTGTTTAAGCCTTTTGCTTATACAATTTTTTGGGCAGCAGTTTTAGCAATTCTTTTTCATCCAGTTTTTAATAAAATAAAAAATCATTTGAAAAATTCTTCGCTTTCAGCAATTTTGTGTATTTTAGTTATAATGTTAGTTTTATTTATTCCTTTAACAATTTTGATTTTACTTTTATTAAAACAAACTGTAGAAATCTATACTATAATCAGTGCTAATTCTATTTGGGATAATCCAAATTTTATAGCCGATTGGTTAAATAATTCTATTTTTGGTCCATTTATTGAAACTCTTCGTTATGAAGGTGGTCAATTTGTTTTGAAAGCTACTGAATGGGGAAGTAATTTACTTGTTGATAGTATTACTAATATAACAAAAAATTCTTTAACTTTTATAATTCAATTTTTTATCATGACTTATACTTTGTTTTTCTTTTTGAGAGATGGAGAAAAAATTTTAGGAAAATTGATGCATTATTCACCGCTTGGAGATGTTTATGAAAAAATGCTTTACAGCAAATTTATTTCAACTACAAAAGCAACACTTAAAACAACTTTCATTGTCGGTGGTTTCCAAGGTTTTCTTGGTGGAATATTATTTGCGATTGTTGGTATAAAAGGTTTTTTGGTTTGGGGAGTTATTATGATGTTAGCCGCTATAATTCCAGCTTTAGGAACTCCAATTATAACTGTACCAGCAACAATCATTATGTTTTTATCAGGAAACATTTGGCAAGGTGTAGTTTTAGCTATCGGTGCAATTATAATTAGTACGGTTGATAATGTTATTCGTCCACCACTTTTAGGAAAAGATATAGAATTACATCCTTTGATTGTCTTTTTTTCAACTTTGGGAGGATTGATTTGGTTGGGAATTTCTGGGTTTATTATTGGCCCAATTATTGCTTCGTTGTGTATTGCTTTTATGACAATTTACGAACATTACTATAAAAATGAATTGCAGAATAATTAACAATTTTAAAAAATAAAAAAACAGTCTAAGAAAAGACTGTTTTAAAAATATAAAATTATTTTTGTTTTTATTTTCTGTTGATAACTCAAAAAATTTTATAAAAATTTTATCTTTTTAGTTTATAATATAATAAGTAAAATAATTTTTTTATTGTGAAAATTTTAATAATTGAAAATAATATTCAGATTTTAAGAAATATAAAAAAAATTTTAAATAAAGAAAAATTTTCAGTTGATTTTGCTGTGGACGGTGGTCAAGGTTTAAAGTTAGCAAAAATAAATGATTATGATTTATTGATTTTAGATAATTTTTTACCTTACAAAAAAGCTAAAGATATTTGTCGTGAACTTAGATTTTTTCACAAACAAATGCCAATTTTAATTTTATCAATTTTTTCAGACAGTCAACAAAAAACAGAATTATTAAAAGCTGGAGCTGATGATTATTTGACAAAACCTTTTGATAACAATGAATTTGTTGCTAGAATTAGAGCTCTTTTGCGTCGCCCAAAAGAATTAAAAGGAGATATCTATAGAATTGATGATTTAGTTTTAGATTCTGGACGCAAAGTAGTTGTCAGAGGTGGTAAACAAATAAAATTAACAAAAAAAGAATACATGCTTTTAGAATATTTATTGAAATACGAAGGTATAATTTTATCAAGAAAAATGATTATGGAGCATGTTTGGGAAAGTGATTTTGATCTTTTTTCAAATACAGTGGAATCACATATTTTAAGTTTAAGAAAAAAAATTTCTTGTACAAATAAGAAAAAAATAATTCATACTATTTCAGGTATGGGTTATAAAATAAGTTTGCCATAATTTTTTTAAAGGAGGGTTATGAATAAAAAAGTTTTATTTTTTATAATTATTATTTTTTTATTTTTTAGTATATTTTTTAATTATGTTAGGTCGCAAGGAGATTCTGTAATTTTTAGTGAAATTTGTCCTACTGGTTGTGGGGAAAGTGGTTTTCAGTGGATAGAAATTTACAATCAAAGTGATACTACCATTGATTTAACAAATTGGATTTTTTTTGAAGGACAAACAAATCATTCTTTAAAAATAAGTCCTCTAAGTATTAAACAAAATTTTATTTTAGAATCAGGTGAATATGCTTTGATAGTTCAAGATGATCAAAATTTTTTTTCTATTTATCCAGAAAATTCAGTTTTGGTTTTAGATAGTTCATGGGGAACTTTAAATAAAAGTGGTGAAGAAATTGGTTTAAAAGATTCTGGTGGAAATTTTGTCGAAAAATTTGTTTATAAAAAAATAGAAAATAATCATTCTTTAGAAAGAATAGCTTTTTCTGTAGCTTCAAATTTAGAATCAAACTGGTTAGAACATCCAGATTCAAACAGTGTTGGCCAAAAAAATTTTAATTATCAGGAAGATTTTTCAAATGAAATTGAAAATACAGCACCAACCGCCATTTTAGATTGTCCTGAATCAATAAAAATAAATGAAGAGACAGTTTTTTCCGCAATAAATTCTTTTGATTCAGATGGAGATGAAATAAATTATGCTTGGGATTTTGGCGATGGAATTTTTATCTCAGGAATAGCTGAAATGAAAAAAACTTTTTTGACGACAGGTACTTTAAACATTAGATTAAAAATAATTGATTCTTTTGGTTTAGAAAATATAATTACAAAACAAATCAATATTTTAGGAGAACAACAAAATTCTACAGATGAAATTATTTTATTAATTAATGAATTTTATCCCAATCCATTAGCAGGAAATGAATGGGTAGAATTTTATTCTAATCAAAATAATTTAAAATTAGCTGGATATTCTCTTTGGGATGGAGCTGGTAAAATAATTACTTTTGATGATAATGATTTTATTATAAATAATTTTTTTATATTAGATATCGGAAGCGCTCGATTAAATAATTCTGGCGATAGTTTACATCTAAAAAATCAAAGTGGAGAAGTTATTGATGAAATTAGTTATGGAATTTCTTTGATTGCACCAGCAAAAGGACACAGTTTAGCTAGAATACCTAATGGTGGAGACACTGATTCGATTTCGGATTTTAAAGAAATATTTGAACCAACAAAAAATTCTATTAATTTAATAGAAAATTCTTTTGAGGAAGAAACTACTAATGAAATTGAAAATATAATAGTAAACAGTCCTGTAAATATTTATAAAAAAAGTTCAGTTTTAATAAATGAAATTGTTAGTGATCCGGCAGATGACGAAGTTGAATTTGTGGAATTATATAATAATACAACTGAAAAAATAAATTTAAATTCTTGGTATTTGGAAGATGGTAGTGAAGGTAAAACTTTATTATCTGGTGAAATTGCTTCTCATTCTTATTTTGTTATTGAAAATCCCAAAGGAAAATTAAATAATTCTGGAGATTTGGTTGTTCTTTTTGCCCCTGATAATTTAGAAATAGATAAAATGGTTTTCGGTGATTTTGATGATGGAAATTTAGCAGATAATTCACCAGCACCAAAAGATCCTTGGAGTTTGATTAGAAAAATTGAAAATTTAGACAGTGATAATGATTTTTATGATTTTGTTTTGACAAACACAATTACTAAAGGTCAAAAAAATATTTTAAGTGGCGGAGAAAACGATGAAAAAATTTCAGAAAAAACATTTGATATAATTATTAATGAAATTTTTCCTAATCCTAAAGGTGATGATAGCAAAGATGAGTTTATAGAATTAAAAAATGAAGGGGAAACAACTGTTAATTTAGATGGGTGGTCGTTAAGCGATTCGTCAAAAACTAAATATAAAATTAATAATTTATCTTTGAAACCAAATGAATTTTATGTTTTAAAAAGAGAACAAAGTAAAATTGCTTTAAATAATGGTGGTGGCGATGAAGTAAAATTATTTTTTTCTGATGGCTCTTTAATTCAAAGTATAAAATATATTGATTCAGCCGAAGATGATCTTAGTTTTGCTTTAAATCAAAATGGAATTTTTGTTTGGACAAGCGAAATAACGCCAGGTACAGAAAATATAATAAAAGGAAAATCTGGTGCGCCAGTTATTTCGATTGATGTTGATACTGAAGTTATTGTACGGGAAGAAATAATTTTTGATGCCAGTGATACTTTTGATCCTAATAATGAAAAAATTGAATTTAATTGGAATTTTGGCGATGGTTCAGAATCAGGTGGATCTGTAACTAACCATACTTATTTAAATGAAGGGATTTATTCTGTAGTTTTAAAAGTAAAAAATTCGGAAAATGAAAGTGAGAAAAAAATTATAATTAATGTAAAAAATAGTTTAGATTTTGTTGGTGGATATGCAGGTTTGCCAAATGTAGAAAAAATTTATATTTCTGAAATTTTAGCCAACCCAGAAGGCAGTGATAGTACTGAATTTATTGAATTATTTAACCCAAGTTCTGAAGATATAAATGTCTCTGGTTTAAAATTAGATGATGAAGATGGTGGTTCTCGAGCTTATACTTTTCCTGAAGGTACAATAATATTAGCAGGAGAATATAAAATTTTTGGTAAACAAGATACAAAATTAGCTTTAAATAATACAAATGATTCTGTCCGTTATTTGTATCCAAACGGCACAATTATTGATAACGTTGTTTATGAAGATGCTTTGGAAAATTCTTCTTATGTCAGAAATAAAGATAATGTTTGGACATGGACAGGAACACTCACACCTGGAGAGGAAAATATTTTAAGTGAAATTAAAGAAAAAATAAAAACAAAAACTATTAACAAGAGTAATATGAATAAACCAGTTATTGAAACTGATTTAGAAAAAGTTAGAAATGAAGATGTTGGTGATTTTGTAAAATTAACTGGGACTGTAGCTGTTGAACCTGGAATTTTGGGTAGCCAATATTTTTATATAGTTGGTTCTCCAGGTTTACAAATTTATTCTTATAAAAAAGATTTTCCTGATTTAAAAGTTGGCGACAAAGTAGAAGTTATAGGAGAATTATCAGAAACTAATGGGGAATTGCGTTTAAAAACAAACAATAAAAATGATATTATTGTTATTGATAATTATGGTGAACCAGAAAGTAAAAAAATAGAAATTGGAGAAGTAAATTCTTTTAGTTCTTGGTTAGTAAAAATAGATGGAGAAATAACTGAAATAAAAAGTTCTTATATGTATATTGATGACGGAAGTGCAGAACTTAAAGTGTATTTTAAAAAAGGAGCTGAAATTGATAAAAAATTATTAGCTGAGGGAGATTTAGTATCAGTAAACGGTATCTTGACTCGTTTATCTGACGGAAATTATGAACTTTTGCCTCGTAATCAAAACGATATTCAAAAAACTGGAATATCAACTAATTTTTCTGACCAAAAAAATATTGAAAATAAAGAAAACACCCAAGATTTAGCTGAAAAATACCTTACTGCTACAGCTGGAGCTCTGACTGCAATTTTATGTGGTTTATTTATAAATAATCACTCAAATAAGCTAAAAAATTATCTAAAAAAATTCAAGAAAACAGGCTTGACATAAAAAAGTCTTTGTGATATATTATTTTCGGTCGTCTTTGGTGAAAAAATCTAATTTAAAACAAAATATTTACTTAATTTAATCTATGAACAATTACGAATTGTTGTGTGTGCTACCTGGTACTCTTGCAGAAGATGAGGTAGCTCCGATCGTAGACAAAATCAAAGAAACTTTGAAAAATAAAGAAGCCCAAAATATAGTCATAAAGGATATGGGTAAAAGCAAATTAGCTTATCCTATAAAACATATCCGTTATGGTTATTTTCAACTTTTCCATTTTGAATTGGAAAATGAAAAAACAAGCGAATTAGAAAGAAGTATTCGTCTTTTGGGTAATATTATTCGTGTTACTTTGAGAACTTACGATCCAAAAAAAGATCGCGATTATATTTTAGCTGTTGATCCTACTGCCCCAAGTGCAAAGGAAAAACCAGAAAATGTAAGAGAATATAAATCTTTTAAAAAAGAAAAGAAAGAAACTGCAAAAGAAGAATCTGAACCAATAAAAGAAACATCTAATATTGAATCAGAAAAAAGTGAAGAAAATAAAACAGTTGAAGAAATTGAGGTAAAAAAACCAAAAACAAAAAGAATAAAAACTAAAAAGGAGGAAATTTCTATTGATGAAATTGACAAAAAATTGGAGGAAATTTTAAAAAAGGACATTGACAATGTTTAATGTCCAAAATTTATTTTTAATTTTATCAATATGGATCTAAATCGTGCCACTATAATCGGTCGTCTAACACGAGACCCTGAAGTTAGAACTACTCCAAATGGACAAAGTGTAGCTTCACTAAGTTTGGCTACTAATAGAATCTGGACCGATAATAACGGAGTAAAACAAGAAAGAGTAGAATATCACAATTGTGTATTGTGGGGAAAATTGGCAGAAATAGCTGGAAATTATTTAGCAAAAGGTCGCAGAGTTTATTTGGAAGGTAGAATTGAAACTAGAGACTGGACAGGTCAAGATGGAGTAAAACGTTATCGTACAGAGATAGTTGCTGAAAATTTAATTATGCTTGATAGTGGTTCAAAAAGTGGTGATTTTAATTCTGGCAACAACTCTTCAGTGCCAACAATTGAAAATTCTCCAATACAAAATAATGGAGACGATGAAATAAAAGTTGAAGATATCCCATTTTAATAAAAAAATATGAATAAGAAAAATTTGAAAAAAGAAAAAAAATGTTTCTTCTGTGAACATAAAGACAGACAAATAGATTATAAAGATAATCAAACATTACGTCGTTTTACTTCTTCTTATATGAAAATCCAACCAAGAAGAAGAAGCGGATTGTGTGCTAAACACCAAAGACAAATTGCAAAAGCAATAAAACAAGCTAGAATTGCTGGTTTACTAGCATTTACTGCAAAATAATTTTTTAAAAAAAATAAAAGACGGTTGCAAAAACCGTTTTTTATTTAAAAAATTTTATTTTATCTTTGTTTGTGGTATAATTTAAGAAATAAAAATATGGCAAACAAACAAAATCCAAAAATAAAAAAAGAACCATTTGATTTGGCTGTTTTTTTGAATAGAATTTCAGTAAATGACAAAATATTTTTTCTTGATCATTTGAGAACTATGGTTCATGCTGGTTTATCTTTGGTAGAATCATTACAAGTTTTGAGTAATGAATCTGAAAATCCAAAAATGAAAAAAATTATCGGTGAAATAAAAGAAGATACTGAAAAAGGAAAACAATTTAGTGAAGTTTTAGAAAAATATCCAAAAATTTTTCCATCTATTTATGTAAAAATGATTGCTTCTGGAGAAATGTCAGGAAAATTGGAAGAATCTTTAGAACAAATTGTCAATCAAATGAAAAAAAATAATGAATTAGTTTCTAGTATTCGTGGAGCGATGGTTTATCCTGCTGTGATCGTATTTGCTATAACTGTCGTTGCTATTTTGATGGTGACAGTTGTTTTACCAAAACTGATGTCTCTTTTTTCTGAAATGAATATTGTATTACCATGGACGACCAGACTTCTTATTGGAGTGACTGATTTTATGAGTCAACCATTGAATTTAATTTTAATTTTAATTTTTTTAACAGTTTTTATTTTTTCTTTTTTACAACTTTTGAAAAGATCACCAAAATTTAAAATTTTAATTCATAAAATAAATTTACATTTACCAATTTTTGGTGGGGTAATTAAGCAAATAAATTTAGCTAGATTTTCTTTGACTCTTTCTTCACTTCTTAGAAGTACTTTGCCAATTGTGGAAGCTGTAGAAATAACTGCTGAAACTTGTAGTAATAAAATTTATCAAAATATTTTAAAAGAAGCAGCTGAAAAAATTAAAAAGGGTGTAAATTTATCTAGTGTTTTAGAAGAAAATAAAAATTTATTTCCACCAATGGTGACTGAAATGATTATGGTTGGAGAAAAAACTGGTGAAATAGAAAGATTGCTTGGTGAATTATCTTTATTTTATTCTAGTGAAGTCGACAAAACAATGAAAAATTTTTCTACAATTATTGAACCTGCAATTATTTTAGTTTTAGGTTTAGCAGTTGCGATTGTGGCTTCGGCAATTATCATGCCGATGTATAGTATGATAAATAGTTTTTAATTTTATTTATGTTTAACAATCCTTTTCCAGGCGCATTTGGACTAGATATTAGTGATTTGTCTATTAAATTAGTACAATTGGAAAATGTTTCAAATCATTTGTCAAAAAAATACGCTTACAAATTAAAAACAGCACGAGAAATTTCTTTGCCGACAGGTCTTGTGGTAAACGGAGATATAGAACAAGAAGAAAAAATTAAAAATTATATTTTAAAATTGTTGCAAGGCACAAAAAAAGGAGAGAAAAAAATAAAAAATTTATGGGTCGTAGCTTCTTTACCAGAATTACAAAGTTTTATAAAGTTAATAACTTTAAATAAAAGTCGTGAAGAGGTTATTGATGAAGATATAATTATTGAAGCTAAAAAACACATTCCTTTTGCTGAAGAAGAAAAATATTATTTAGATTGGGAAATATTACCTTCTATTAAAGAAAATACAACTAGAATTTTGATTTCAGCTATTATGCAAAAAACAGCTGATAGTTACACAAAGTTATTAGAAAGTGCAGGTTTAGGAGTTTTAGCTTTAGAAAATGAAGCTTTGTCTGTCGCTAGAACTATGGTTACCGCTGGAAAAGAATATAAAAATGAAGCGCGGGGTTTACTAGACATTGGAGCTACTAGATCTAGTTTTATTGTTTATGATAATGAAACTGTCCAATTTAGTGCTGATTTTTCTTTTTCTGGTGAATTATTAACAACAGCTTTAGCTCAAAAATTAAAAATTAGTCGAGAAGAAGCTGAAACTATAAAAATAAAATACGGTTTACAATATAAAAAACAAAAACAAGTTTGGGATTTACTTATGAATTATAGTCGAGATTTTGCTACAGAAATTAGAAAAGCAATTTATTTTTATTATAGTCATTTTGCTGATACTAATCGTATCAAACATATCACCATGTGTGGGGCTGGTAGTAAATTAAAGCATTTAGATAAAATTTTATCTTTGGAATTAAAAAATGAATGCCGAGTTGGTAAGGTATGGAAAAATCTCAATGATCCAAAAATTGATAAAAAAGTTTCAGGTGATTCTTTAAATTACGCGACAGCTATCGGTTTGGCTTTACGTGCCGCCGATAATCCTTTTTTCGTAAAAGATTCAATTTAATTTTATGTTTCCAATAAGAATAAATTTATTATCTCCAGAAAAAAAGAAAAATTTAGAAAAAATTAGAAATTTTCAGTTTATCAAATCTATTTTTGAATTGTTTTTACTTTTACTCAGTATTATTGCTATTTTTCTCTTATTATCACAATGGATTTTACAAAATTATTTTAATTCTTTAACTTCAAATGTTGTTGATATTAGCAATGAAAAAACTAAAGAAATAATGTTAATCAGTCAAATAAATCAATTAGTAAAAAATACGAGTGATTTACAAAAAAATTATCATGAAGTTTCGCCGTTTTTAATAAAAATAGCAGAAAAAACTCCAGCTGGAATAAAATTTTATTCTTTAAATTTAAAATTTTCTGAAAATAAAATAATTATAAATGGTAATGCGGCCGATCGTAAAATTTTTATTGAATTCAAAGAAAATTTAGAAAAATTAGATTTTGTTAAAACAGCTTTTTCACCATTGTCTGATTTGGCCAAACAAAGTGATATTGATTTTAGTTTAACTTTGGAAATATGATTATAAAAAAAATATCTGCGAAACAAAAAATAGTTTTATCTACAGGTGGAATTTTATTAGCTCTATGTTTGGTGAGTTTTGGTATAATTATGCCAACAGTAAAATACATAAAAGGTTTAAAAAGAAATATTGAAATAACTGAAAATGAAATTGAAAAATCTTATCAAAAAATAAATTCTTTAAAAAATTCAATCAATAAATTAGGCGAAATAAAGTCAGAAGTAGAGCCTTTTTATTTTTTGACTTTGGATGAAGGGGATGAATTAAGTGTAATAAAAGTTTTAGAATCATTGGCTAGTCAAAATAATGTACTACAAACTTTAGATGTGAATTTTAATGATTGTAAAACACTTTCTAAAGATAATTTATACAATAAACCACATTATGTTTTCAAATTAAAACTTGTGGGTAAATATGTAGATATTTTAAATTATTTAGATGATTTAGAAGAATTGCCTTACTATTTTTTAATAGATCAAATTTCTTTTGGTCTTGAAAAAAATCAAAGTAATGGAACAGTTTTTGCTAATTTATCTTTGATTTTGAACAGTACAGTAAATTTTTATAACAGTTTTGAATAAAATATGAAAAACCAAATGTTTTTTGAAAAAAACAAAGTTGAGAAAATTATAATTTTAAATTATGTAATTATTGCTTTTGTGGCTGTGATTGCTCTTGCTTCTTTATGTTTTATTTATCATAATATTTATAAAACTATTGATACTGGAAAAAATCATGTTTTAGTAAAAATTAATCCAGATTTTGAACCAATTGATTTTGATTTGTATGAAAAGACTTTAACGGCTTGGCAAAATAAAATAAAAAAAGACAAAATTTACATTAAAATGGATCCTTTTTATCAAACTGTTGTTTCTACTACAACTATTTTTGAAGAAAATAAATTAAGTACAGAAGCAGATTTAGCAATTAAAGAATTGGTAGAAGAAACAAAAACACAAAATAATTCTTTGCTTTCAGAACCATCAGAAAAAAAAGATCAAATTGAAATTTCTTTATAATATTTTTTTATGCTTTATTTATTTGAACTCGGTCATCAACCACAAATTTCTTTGGAAGAAATTTTTTCAGTTTTAGAAAGAAAAAACATCAAATATGAATTGCTTGAACAAAAACAAAAACAAGCTTTTTTTGAAATTGATTTTATAATTGATGCCACAGAAATTATGCGTGATTTAGGTGGCACGGTAAAAATATCACAATTTTTAGGTTCAAATTCTCAAAAAGAAATAGTGGAATTTTTGAAAAATAAAAAACGAGAATCTAAAATAGTGTTTTCTATTTCAGCTGAAGATAAAAAATATGCCCAAAGACTAGGAATAGAAATGAAAAAAAATTTAAAAAAAGAAGGAATTTCAGCTAGATATGTAGAAATAAAAAATAGTGCTAGCGTTATTCATAATGATATTTTAGATAAAGGTGGAGATTTTTTTATTGATAAAAAAGGTGTTTTTGTAACTTTGGCAATACAAGATATAGAAGAATTTTCTCGACGTGATTTTGATCGTCCACAAAGTGATAGTGTGAGTGGAATGTTGCCACCAAAACTTGCTAGAATTATGATCAATTTAGCTGGACAAGAAAAAGAAAAAGTTTTGTTAGATCCATTTTGTGGTAGTGGAACAGTTTTGACTGAAGCTATTGATCTTGGTTTTGAAAAAATTATCGGTAGTGATTTATCAGCCAAAGCAGTGACTGATACAGAAAAAAATATTACTTGGTTAATAAATACTTCTCGCAAAAAAAATGAAAAAATTTCAGTTAAAATTTTTAAATCTGATGTCAGAGAATTATCACAAAAAATTTCCCTTAAATCAATTGATTTTATTGTTTTTGAACCGTTTATGGGTAAACCGATCAGAGGCAGAGAAGATGAAAAAATGATTTTAAAGCAAATAATGGAATTAAGAAATCTTTTTGTAGATGCTTTTACAGAATTCAAGAAAATTTTAAAAAAGGACGGAATTATTTTAGGCATTATCCCAAGATTTAATATTCAAGGTAAAATTTTAGAAATTGATTGTAAAAAAGAAATAGAAAAAATTGGTTTTGAAAATGTTGGATTTAAAAAACAAAAAACTTTAGTTTATGCTCGTCCAGGACAAGTGGTAGAAAGAGAAATATTTAAATTTAAGAATTAAGATTTCAGATTTTTTTCCTCCCCTATTAGGGGGAGGATCAAGGTGGGGTTATTTTTATAAAAAGACTACTTATATTAAGTAGCTTTTTGTTTAAAAAATAAAACCCGAGCCGAAGCCCAGGTTAGAAGATTCTGCAGATTGTGGTTTAACCACATCTGTCAAAATCTTCGGATACTTTTCTTTCGTCCGAAGACATAGCTTCGGCATCAAGAGGATCATTAAAAAAGTAAAAGTTCATATATCTCTCCTTTAAAAAAAATAATAATTTTTTATATCTTCTTTAAAGAAGATCTTGGGTCGCCATCATATTTTATTCTGCCCAAAGAAATTGAGCAGTCTTCTGGGACATGGCTTTCCCAGCTTTTGGTTATTTCGTTAAATTCTGGCTTTATGAAAAAGCCTCTGAGTTTACCATTATTACTGGTTGCTATGTATTTTATTTTTTTTGGTATAAAAAGTAAAATACCAAAATAAATTACAAAAACAAAATCACTTTTATGGCTTTTTATTGAAAAATTTTTCATTGTTTTCTCCGTTTATTTGATTAATTTTATTCCGAATTTTTTGAGAAGATTTTTTTTATTTTTTTGTCCGCAATACAGTTTTTGCTTACAGACAACCCTGCTGGGAGAGTCGGGGGTAAAAAACACTCTTCTTCCTCACTTACAAAAAAGTTGTTGGAAGAAAAAATTATTAAATCCCTTTTGTTTGGAAAAACAAAAAGAATTTTTTCTTTTTTTTCTCCTTTGTATAATTGGTGTTTACCAATGTAAATACCAAGAAAATCTTCACCTGTTTTTTGGTCGATCAAAGGATAAATCTCCCCAATTTTAGTTGGAAAGACCATTGGTTTTTCAAAAAAATTTGTGAAGTCTTCTTTCAGATTTTTCCAAGCTATATTTTTTAGTTCACTCATTTGTTTCCTCTTCATCTTTATCATCGTACATTTCATTTATATATTCAATTAACTTTAATACCCCATCAGAAAAAGATGGAAAGGGAAGCTTTGTCTGGAAACTTTCGTAATCTTCACAAAAAGTAGTATCTTTAGGATAGAAAGGTACTTTTTTGTCAGGATAACATTTTACTAAAATAAATTTCTTAGACCAAAAAGGAAAATTTTCTCCCATTGCTTGCCTTAAATATTTCTGGTGTTCGCAACCTGTTTTTTTTGTACAGGTTCGGCAAAACCATAATATAGTATCGCCAGCTTCATAATTTATGAAATAGTCAGTCACTTCAAAACCATCTGGAAGCTCAATCAAACTTTCTTTTTGTTCACTCATCTTTTTCTCCAAAAATTAAATTGTAAATAACTACTTTAAAACTACCTCAATTTTGCTATTTTGTCAATAAAGTACCAAACCAATTTGAGCGAGAGACTTACGTTTCTCGTTTAAATTGGTATGATACTAAAAAACTCCCTTTTACAGGAGTCTTATTTTTATTATTCTTTTAGATAATCGCAATGCTCGCAACTTTATCACCTTCTTTTTTAAATCTCATTATTCTTACTCCTTGAGTTGCTCTTCCTAAAGTTGAAATAGATTTTACTCCAGTTCTGATTGCTTGTCCGTGTACAGACATCAGCATAATATCTTTTTCTTCAGTATTATTGATTACACGTGTAGAAATTATTTTTCCAGTTTTTTCTGTGATTGCCATTGTTTTTATACCACTACCGCCACGACCTTGAACTTTGTATTCACTGATCGGAGTTCTTTTACCAAGACCATTTTCAGAAACAACTAATAATTCTAAAACTTTTTTCTTAACTAAATCAGTAGAAATCACGCCCATACCAATTATTTCATCTTTTGATTTCAATCTCATAGCACGAACACCGCTGGCTGTTCTACCCATTGCTCTAACTCCAGTTTCTTTGAATCTGATTGCTTGTCCGAGAGAAGATACAAGCATAATATCATTGTTGCCGTTTGAAGGTAAAACCCATTCAAGCATATCATCTTCTTTTAATTTTAAAGCTATAAGTCCTGATTTTCTAACATTTTTAAAATCTTCTAATTTTGTTTTTTTGATTGTTCCTTTGTTAGTTGTCATTACTAAATAAGCATATTTTCCCATATCATCCATAGATAATATAGCTGAAACTTTTTCATTTGGAGCAAGTTGTAAGAAATTTACCAAAGCCTGTCCTTTTGAAGTTCTAGTTGTTTGTGGTATGTCATAAGCTCGAAGTTGGAAAACTCTTCCGCGACTAGTAAAAAATAAAATATTATCATGAGTGTTAGTTGAAATAATTTGGTCAACAACATCTTCTTCTTTTGTGGTTAATCCGATTACTCCTTTACCACCACGTGATTGAGTTTTAAAAGTATCTGGTGGCAATCTTTTTATATAGCCATCTTTTGTTGAGATAATGAGTGTTGGTTCATTTGGTACTAAGTCTTCAACGCTAAAATCTTTTATACCTTGTTTAATTATTTGGGTTCGTCTTTCATCAGCATATTTTTCTTTCATTTCTTTTGTTTCGTTTTTTATTATATCCAAAACTTTTTTTGGACTTTTTAAAATTGCTTCTAACTCGGCGATGATTTTCATTTTTTCTTTGAGTTCATCTTCAATTTTTTGTCTTTCCAAATTGGCTAATTGTTGTAATTTCATTTCTAAAATTGCTTGTGTTTGTCTTTCACTAAATTTAAATTTAGACATCAAATTTATTTTTGCTTCTTCTTTATCTTTTGATTTTCTAATTGTAGCAATTATTAAATCAATTTTATCTAAAGCTTTTTTTAAACCTTCTAAAATATGAGCACGATCTTTTGCTTTTTCTAAATCAAATTCTGTACGGCGAACAACTACGATTTGTCGGTGAGCTACATATTCTTCTAAAATTGATTTTAAATTTAAAATTCTTGGTTGGATTCCACCATCTACTAAAGCAATCATGTTTACATGAAAACTTGTTTGAAGCTCAGTTAATTTAAAAAGTCGATTTAAAACTTTTTTTGGATAAGCATCTTTTTTTAATTCAATTACGATGCGAACTCCATCTTTGTTTGTTTCATCACGCAAATCCTTTATACCATCAATCTTTTTTTCTTGTACTAAAGTAGCAATTTTTTCTAATAAAGTTGCTTTGTTTATTTGATAAGGAACTTCAGTAACTAAAATTCTATATTTATCACCAGCCATTTCTTCAATTTTTGTTTTAGCTCGTACCACAATTCCGCCTCTTCCTGTAGCATAAGCTGTATTGATATCATTTTGATTATAAATTATCCCGCCAGTAGGGAAGTCTGGTCCTTTTATTATTTCACAAAGTTCTTCTATACTAGCATTTGGTTTATCAATTAAATAAATTATACCATCGCATAATTCACCTAAATTGTGAGGAGGTATATTTGTTGCCATACCAACAGCAATACCCATACTACCGTTTAAAAGAAGCATTGGTAATTTGCTTGGTAATACTTTTGGTTCACGATGTGATCCATCATAAGTTGCTACAAAATCAACAGTGTTTTTTTCAATGTCAGTTAATACTTCGTCAGAAATAGCTTTTAATTTTGCTTCAGTATAACGCATTGCAGCTGCGCCATCACCATCCATAGAACCAAAGTTTCCTTGTCCATTGACTAAAGGATTTCTCATATTAAAATCTTGAGCCATTCTAACCATTGAATCATAAATAGCACTGTCGCCGTGTGGATGATATTTTGCCATTACTTCTCCGACTACGTGAGCTGATTTTCTAAATTTAGCAGTGTGTTTTAACCCAATATTCCACATGGCATATAAAATACGACGATGAACTGGTTTTAAACCATCGCGAACATCAGGCAAAGCACGAGACACAATAACACTCATGGCATAATCCAAATAAGAAGTTTTCATTTCTTCTTCCAAAACAATTGGTAAAATTTTATCAGTTTTTTTTGTAGTTTCTTCTGTGTTTATAACTTCTGTTTCTGTTTTTTCGTTAGATTTTTTTTGTAAAGTCGATTTTTTCTTGATTAATGGCATAAATTTAATTTAAATTATTTTTTTCAACATCTGTAGTTGAAGTATTTATTTGTTTTAATTCATTTAAAATATTTTCAATCATTTTTCCTTCTTCATTTTTTGAATTTGTTGTCGAGACTGTATCTTCTTCAATTTTTATTGATTCTAATTTTGTTCCAATATTATTCATTACTTCTTTTAAATCTTGTTTTGTCTCATCAATAATTTTTTCTGATTCTTGTGCAATATTTTGATTTTTATTAAATAACCCATAAACATTACTTAACCACAAAAAAATTATTAATAACACAAAAAATAAAACACCCCAAAAAAGTATTTTTTGTCCAGCAATTGGTGATTCATAAATTGGTTTTTTTTTCTCTAAATTTTTTTTCTTAGTTTCTTCTTTTAAAATATCTGATATTTCATCAACTGTTTTTTCAAAATCAGAATTTTCTGTAATTTTTTCGTTCATAAAATTATTTTTATTCTTTTTCCAATAACATAATTTTCATTTCTTCTTCTGGAAGATCTTTTTTCTTAATAATAATTTTCTTTTCTGGATTTATATCTTTTAAACCTAGTTCTTTTAAGAAATTATCTATGTCTTTAGCTTTTGGATCATTATCACTTTTGTAAGCCATTGGGATTACAATTCTTGGTTCAATACTATTTATTGTTTTGATAGCTTGTTCAGTATCAAAAGATTTTTCATTGCCAACTGGAATAAAAAGAATATCAACACCTGATAATAAATCAATTTGTTTTTCAGTTAAGGTTTTGTTTGTTAATCCTAAATGTCCTAAACTTAATTTTTCTACATCAATTCGGATCATAGTTTCTTCTTCGCTATGTCCTTCTACTGCAGAAACCATGACATCTTTTATATCAACTTCGCCAGCTGTAGATAAAATATATGGATTACCTGATAAAGTTATAGAATTTTTTTCACCACGAGTGAAAATTGCAATATTTGGAGTTAGACTACGAGGAAATTCTCCTTGTTCTTGTTTGTAAGGATCTATGACTACTGTCAAATCAACATCAGCAGGTTTTGTTTGTATTTTTATTGCGGTGTTTCCAAGCCAAGTTATATGCATAAAATTTATTTAAATTATGAAAAAATATTAGTCTATTATATCAAATCAAGACTTTTTTGGCAAGAAAAAAATAGTCTAAAAACTAATTTTTACAGCCTATTTTTAACAGTTTATTATAAAAAAATTGTCCCCAGTGTCGTCTCTTGAAAAAAAGATGATTTTGTGGTAAGCTTAACAGGCTTTTAATAAATTTTTGAGGTAAGCTCTCAAAAACTTGATTTTTCAGGTTAATCATTTGACGCGTTATACGCGAAAATATGACAAATAGTAAAAAATTTGCGGATCTTTTAGAAGATTTTTACGCAAACATACCAAAAGAGGGGGATTTAATTAAAGGGAAAGTTATTTCCATAGACAAAGGCGAAATCAGAATCGATATCAACGGTTTAGTGATCGGCGTTGTTAGAGGAAATGAACTTTTTAGTGAATCAAGAGAATTTTCTGATACAAAAGTTGGCGACGAAGTTGAAGCCACTGTTGTTGAAGTAGAAAATGAAAACGGCGAAATGGAACTTTCATTCCGTACTGCTGGTAAAAAATTGATTTGGGACAGAATGGCTGAATATGCCAAAGAAGGCAAAGTAATTTCTGCTAAAGTTTTACAAGCAAACAAAGGCGGACTTATGCTAAAAGCTGATGCTTTAGTAGGTTTTATGCCAGTTTCTCAACTTAATCCTGATAATTATCCACGTGTTCAAGGTGGTGATAAAAATAGAATTTTAGAACATTTACGTTCTTTTATCGGTAAAAATATAAAAGTAAAAGTTTTGGATGCTAATGCTAATGAAGACAAACTAATTTTTTCTGAAAAAGAAATTTGGGAAGATGAACAAAAAAATATTTTAGATTCTTATAAAATTGGTGATGTTGTTTCCGGTGAAGTAAGTGCGCTTACTCCTTTTGGAGCTTTTATCAAATTTGGTGAAGGTTTAGAAGGTTTGGTTCATATTTCAGAAATAGTTTGGCAAAGAATAGATCACCCAAAAGATGTTTTAAAAGCAGGTGACAAAGTAAAAGCTCAAATTATTGATTTAAATAAATCAAAAATTTATCTATCTTTAAAAAGATTGGTAGATGATCCATGGAAAACAGTAAAAGAAAAATATAAAATTGGTTCTATTGTTGAAGGTGAAATTCATAAAATTGAACAATTTGGTTTGATGATCAAACTTGATGATCAAATTCATGGTTTAGCTCATATTTCTGATTTGACTGACAAAAGAATTAGTGATGTAAAAGTTTTGTTAGAAAAATTTAGTATTGGTGAAAAAAGAAGATTTGAAATAATTTCTATCGAACCACAAGAACACCGTCTAGGTTTAAAACTTGAAGGAGTTGGTAAGAAAAAAGAAGAAGAAAATACTGAAAAAACAAAAAAAGACACAAAAGATACAAAAGAAAATGAAGAAGAAAAAACTGAAGAAAAAAAATAAAATTAATGCAAAATGCAAAATTAAAAAACTACTATAGCTTATAGTGGTTTTTTAATAATATTTTTTGACTATATTGATTTTTTATAATATAATTATTTTGGATACACTGCAAAAATAATTCCGCAAATTGATTGCCCATCTTATGGTTTTTCTGACTAGGTACCAGAGATGGGCGTGAGTTCACTTAGCCAATTCCTTTTGCGGGATGAAGCAACAGTGTATCCAAACTCACGTCCTTTTTTGTTTTAAAAAATATATTTAATCATAATAATTATGTTTTGCACAATCAATAAAAAAATAATCGTTTTATTTTTTATAATTACATTTTTTACTATTCTGGGTGCTGGGTGTGAAAATGATCAATCAGAAAAAGACGAAATGATTGAGAATTTACAGAAAATAAATTTAGAGTTAAAAAATAAAATAGAAAATACATCTTCCACTTTGGAAGAAAATGTGGAAGAGAAAGAGCAAACGAAATTAGATTCTATAACACAAAATCAAGAAAAAATAAAAATTTTTGTAGAAGATTTACAGAAAGAACAAAACCAAGATGAAGAAGAAATAGTGGGGATTGAAGAAAATACAAAAAAAGAAGCTGAGGAAAAAGCAGCCGAAGAAGAACAAGAAGAATTACTTAAACAAGCCGAAGAAGAAAGACAAAAAGAACTTGAAATAAAAAGACAAACTGAAGAGGAAGCTAAAAAACAGGCTGAAGCTGAGGCAAAAGCAGCCGAAGAAGAACAAGAAGAATTACTTAAACAAATAGAAGAAAAAAGAATTGAAAACATATATAAAGAAGCAGTTCGTGTTAATACGTTGTTACTTGAAATAATGGAAGAAAGAAATGAAGAAGCTAATTCCTTAAAAGAAGAAATAGTAGAAATTGAGGACGAATACTATTCTATAGAAGAGAAGCCCATAGCTATGAATTTTATATTGGGACAACAAGCTAAATTATTAGAAGATACTAATTATTATCAAAAATTAGATTACCACAACCAGTTAATTGATGAACTGAATGAATTAATGTTGATTGCTAATGCGGTTAAATATTCAGCGGAAAATGATTTGCCTTTAGATTATAACATAGAAACTTTATTGAATAATTATGGTATTACTACAACTTTATAAAATCTATGTTATTAAATTTTTAAGATTTAAAAACCGTTGTAAAATTATCGCAGCGGTTTTTTGTTTGTTAGAAATAGTTAGTAAGCACGAAAGTATATAAGCAAGTAAGAAAAAAACCAAACACTTATCAGCTTACTAGCTTATGAGCTTACTCGCTTTTCTCTTTTTACTTTTAGCTTTTTATGTTATAATTAAGTTGGAAACAATTTTCTTTTATTTTTTATTATAAAAATATGTCAGAACCAAAATATAATGAAGCCATAAAAGTTGGTTTAAAATTTACTTGGCAACATAAATCAGTTTGGTTTTACGGTTTTTTTATTTCGATATTAGGACAATTTGGGATTTTTGAATTTTTATCTAAAATAACTTTAGTCGCTAGAGGAGAAACACCATCATCTTTGTTTTGGTATTTTTATTCTTCTTTGTCTGGAATAAAATTTTCTAATATTTATTTAAGTGTTAGCCAATGGTCATGGTTATTTTGGGTTTTAGCTTTTTTATTTGCTTTCGCTTTAGTTTTTGTTTATATCGCAATTGTATCTCAAGGAGCTTTAATAAAAAATGCGGCTACATTTTTTGACACAGGAAAATATGAAAATATTTCACTTTCTTGGCATGCTGGTGCTAAAAAGTTTTGGCCAGTTTTCTTTTTGAACATTTTAAAGAAAGGTGTTTTGTCAATTGTAATTTTTTCTTTAATCTTTGTTTTAGCTGAAGTTTTATTTTTAAATTCATGGTGGTCAGATTTTTTATTTATTTTTTCATTTCTTTTGGTTTCTTTGATTGGAATTCTTGTATCATTTTTAATGATTTATGCGATAGCTTTTGTAATTACTGAAGACAAAAATTTTAAGGAAGCAATTAAATTATCTTGGCATATTTTTAAAAAACACTGGTTAGTCTCATTTGAAGTTGGTTTTATCATGATTTTAGCTAATTTACTTTTGTTTTTGTTAGCTATTTTAGGTCTTTATATTTTCTTATTTCCAAGTATTTTGTTGATGTTTGGAGTTTTATTTTCAGCAAATGTATTTTTTTCAGTTTTGTGTATAATTTTTGGAGTTTTAACTTTTGCAATTTATTTAATACTTATTTCTTCTTTGTTTAATGTTTTTAATGTAAGTGTTTGGACATTTTTATTTATAAAAATGCGCCGTGAAGGAATAGTAAGTAGAATTTTATCTTGGTTTAAAAAATAAGTTTTATGAGTGATTTGGGAAATATTAATGATTTATTAGTTAATAACAATAAAATAAAAATATCTTCGGATGAAACCGAAGGAGTTTTTGATAAAAAAATGACTGAGATTAAAGAAAAAGAATTAGAAATCGAAGCACAAAGATTTGCTGCAAAAATAAATTTTCCTCATATTAATTTGACAAAATTTCCAGTTAGTCATGATTCTTTAAAACAAATAGAAAAGGAAACAGCTTTAAAAATTGGGGCTGTTTGTTTTTATTATGATAATGAAGAAATTAGAATTGGTGCTTTAGACCCAACCGCTGTTGAAGTTGAAGAATTACTTCATGATTTAAAATCCAGAAAAAATGTTGGGGGTGCTTTATATGTTATTTCACCAGTTAGTTTTAAACGAGTTATGAGACTTTATGACACAATGCCAAATGTTAAACCAATTAGTAAAGATATAGAAATAAAACTTGAGGATTTGGAAAAAGTTTCTGATAGTGTCGTTGATTTTCGTTCTATACGCGAACTTCTCAAAACAGGACAAAAAATTAGTGAAATGATCACCATAATTTTAGGTGCTGGTATGAAAACAAAAGCTAGTGATATTCATATTGAAGCTGAAGAAGGAAAAATTATTTTGCGTTTTCGTTTGGACGGCATTTTACATGATGTAGCAGAATTGCCAAAAGATTTGTTTGAAAAATTACTTTCTAGAATAAAATTACAATCATCTTTAAAAATAAACATAGTTAATAAACCACAAGATGGTCGATTTACTATAAAAAAACCCGGTGGAGATGTTGATGTTCGTGTTTCTACAATCCCTACTGTTTATGGGGAGAGCATAGTTATGCGTCTTTTGTTTCAAGATGAAAAAGGAGTAAAATTAGAAGATTTAGGTTTATCTACAAAAGCTTTTGATTTATTAAAGCAAGAAATTCAAAGACCAAATGGGATGATTATCACGACTGGTCCAACTGGTTCTGGTAAGACAACAACACTTTATTCAATTTTACATATTTTAAATAAACCAGGTGTAAAAATAATTACTTTAGAAGATCCAGTAGAGTATCGTTTAGAAGGAATCAATCAAAGTCAAATTGATAGAAGTAAAGATTATACTTTTGCAAAAGGATTACGTTCTATTTTACGTCAGGATCCTGATATTGTTATGGTTGGAGAAATTCGTGATTTAGAAACTGCGGACATCGCTGTTCAGGCAGCTTTAACTGGACATCTCATGTTATCAACTTTACACACAAATAATGCTGCAGGTACAATTCCTAGATTTTTAGCAATGGGTTTAAAACCATTTTTATTAGCTCCTGCTTTAAATTGTATGATGGGACAAAGATTAGTAAGAAGATTATGTCCGCATTGTAAAAAAGAAATTGATTTTGCAAATTTACCAGAAGTACAAAAGAAAAAAGTAGAAAAAATAATTTCTACTATGCCAAATGATGAGAAAAAAAATATTGAAGAAAATAAAAAATTTTTTGTTGCTAGTGAACGTGGCTGTGAAAAATGTAGTGGCATTGGTTATAAAGGCAGAATTGGAATTTATGAAATTTATATTGTAAATAAAGATATTGAAAATGCGATTTCTGCGGGGAATGTTGCAGAATCTTTTATAGAAGAATTACTTCATAAACAAGGTTTTTTGTCTATGGTGGAAGATGGAGTTGTCAAAGCTAATCAAGGGATAACTTCTTTAGAAGAAGTTTTTCGAGTTATTGATTAAACAAATTAAAAAAATAAATTATTTTTCATTTTTTATATGGTTAGTAACAAAAATTATAATCAAAATCAGTTTTCGCAGTCTATCAAATTTTATAAAATAATTGCGATTACTTTTTTATTTTTAACTTTATTTTTGCTTGCCTCAATTATTTTTATGTCAAGCAAAAGTGCAGAAATTGTAATTTCTACTTCTTCAGAACCAATTTCAATAAATTCTTCGCTACTACTTAGTGATAAAGAATTAAATTTAAATGCTTTAGTAACCAGTACGATTGTGGAATTTTCTAATACTTTTTATCCAGAAGGAGAAAAAACAATTTTAGCAAAAGCTGAAGGAGAAGTTACTCTTTACAATGAAACTGAAATTGATCAACCTTTAGTAGCTACTACTAGACTTTTAAATAAAGATGGAATTTTGTTTAGATTAAAATCGCGAGTTAATGTTCCAGCCAAAGGAAATGTAAAAGCAGAAGTTGTGGCTGATGAGGAAGGTCCAAATGGAAATATTGAAGCTGGAGATTTTGTTATTCCTGGTTTGCGTGAAGAAAAACAAAGTCAGATTTATGCTAAAAGTGAAAAAGCAATGGAAGGTGGAATTAGAAAAATTGGTATAATAGATGAAAAAGATATTGCCGAAGCTGAAACTGCTTTAGTGGAATTTTTAAAAGAAAAAGGCAAAGAAAGTTTGCGAGAAAAATTTTCTGATAGAGAAGGTCTTTATCAAGTAGAACAATATACTTTTGAAAATAGCAAAAAAATAGGTGAAGAAGCTGATAATTTTGTTTTGAGTGGAAAAGCAACAATATCAGCAGTTTTTTATGATAAAAAACAAATTGATACTTACGCAGTAGATTTATTAAATAGAGAAGTTACTAACAATAGTGAAGTTTTAAAATCTTCTGATAATGAAGCTTCTCTTAGTATCAAAAAAATAGATTTAGCTAAAAATGATGCTGAATTAAATTTGTCTTACTCTGGTTTAGTAAGTATAGATCAAAATAGTCGAGAATTACAAAAAATAATGTTTTTAGGAAAATCTGAAGACGAAGTAAAAAGATATGTTATGGCAATACCTCATGTAAAAAGTGTTGAAATGAATTTTAAACCAGTTTGGATGAGAACAATTCCTCATGTAGCTGATAATGTAGAGATTATTATTAGAGAAGAATAAAATAAATTAAAAATTCAACCTACCTGCCGGCAGGCAGGAATGCAAAATTAAAAAAATATGAAAAAATGGGAGGGGAAAAATAATATTAAATATAGGGCTTATTTATTTGCGATTAATGTTATCAAAACACTGGATGAAACAAAAAATAAAGAAATAAGTTTTTCAATAATTATCAAACAATTATTAAGAAATTCAACTAGTATCGGAGCAAATATAATAGAAGCACAAGCTGGGAGTACTAAAAAAGATTTTATAAATTTTCTAAACCATTCTTTAAAATCATCTAATGAAACAAAATTTTGGCTTAGTTTATTAAAAGATACAAATAAAATCAAAGAGCATCAGGTTAATGAATTGATAAAAGAAAATATTGAAATATCCAAAATTCTTGGTTCAATAATAATAAATTCAAAAATAACCATAACTAGGTTATTTTTAATTTTGCATTTTTAATTTTTAATTTATAAGATTTGACATTTTTTGATAAAAATACTATTATTTAATTATATACGTTTGGACGAGAAACAATTCTGGCGTTAGCTTCCTTTATAAGAGAAAAAAGGTCGTGGCTGAAAACCTTTTTAAAGAGAAAAACGTTTAGATACCACTCTCGGAGTATAAAAATTTAAAAAGTAAAAAAACGGGTGGAACCGTCCTTCGCTCACCTTTGGTGAGCTTTAGAACAGCAGACCGTCAAGGTATTGGAAATTGTATATTCAATTATTTAAACCTTGCTGGTTTTGCCAAAAGTCTTTCACACAAGGACCCCGATAGATAATTTTATATTTGTAAAGTTGTTTGTCGGGGTTTTTAAATTAAAAAAATATGAAAAAAATAATTTTAAAAGGAAAAAGATTAACTTTGAGACCAGTCAAGATTGCTGATGCTGAAAAATTTTTTAAGTGGCTAAAAGATAAAGAAGTCATTAAATATTTAACAGTACAAAAAGTTAAAAATTTAGAAGAAGAAAAAAAATATATAAAAAAAATCAGTAAAGAAAAAGACAGATATTTTTTTAGTATTGTTAACGAAAACAAATTACTTATTGGGAATACTAATTTAAAATTATCTGAAAAAAATAAAAAAATTTCGTTAGGGATAATTATCGGAGAAAAAAAAGAATGGGATAAAGGTTATGGAACAGAAACTATACGATTATTGATTGATTTTGTTTTTAACAAATTAAAATACAATCGTTTTGAATTAGATGTTTATAAAGAAAACAAAAGAGCAATAAAAGTCTATAAAAGAGTTGGATTTAAAACAGAAGGTGTAAAAAGAGAAGGAGTGATAAGTCCAGTTACAAAAAAATATGCTGATTTAATTATGATGAGTATTTTAAAATCAGAATATAAAAAATAAATAATTTAAAATTTAATTTTTAATATGGAAAATAAACAAGAAAAAAATATTGAAATGATGCGTCACAGTTGCGCTCATTTAGTGGCCGCTGCAGTCAAAGAGCTTTATCCAATAGCTAAATTTGGTGTTGGGCCAACAGTAGAAAATGGTTTTTATTATGATATAGATTTTGGTAAAGATTCTATCAATGAAGAAGATTTAAAAAAAATTGAAGAAAAAGCTAAAGAATTACAAAAACAAAACGTGCTTTTTGAAAGAATGGAATTACCAATAGATGAAGCGATAAAATTTTTTCAATCAGAAAAACAGGATTATAAAGTTGAGCTTTTAAAAGATCTTAAAGAAAAAGGAACAACAAAAATAAATTCAGAAAAAGAATTAGCTGATACATTTGGAAATGATATAAAAAATGTAAGTTTATATAAAACTTTAAATTTTACTGATTTATGTCGTGGTCCTCATGTAGAAAAAGCAAAAGAAGTTGGTTTTTTTAAACTAACAAAATTGGCTGGAGCTTATTGGCGTGGCGATGAAAAAAATTCTCAACTTACACGTATTTATGGAGTTTGTTTTGAAACAAAAGAAAAATTAAATGAATATTTTGAATTTTTAAAAGAAGCTGAAAAAAGAGACCATAGAAAATTATTACAATCAATGGATTTATGTCATTTTGAACCTGAATATGCTCCTGGTGCGGTTTTTTGGCATCCAGCTGGTTGGATTGTTTATCGTTCACTGATAAATTTCATGAGAGAAAAACAAGAAAAATCAGGTTATATAGAAGTAGAAACTCCAAGATTGATGGATAGAGTACTCTGGGAATCATCTGGTCATTGGGAAAAATATGGTGAACATAATTATTCTGGAAAAACAGAAGATGAAAGACAATTTTGTGTAAAACCAATGAATTGTCCAGGAAATATTTTAGTTTATAAAAACGGTTTAAAATCTTATAAAGATTTACCAATCAAAATGTCAGAATTTGGAAAAGTAAATCGTTATGAAGCTTCGGGCGTTTTGCATGGTCTTTTACGAGTTAGAGAATTTACTCAAGATGACGCACATATTTTTTGTACTCCAGAACAGATAGAAGAGGAAAGTGTAAAAGTAGTAAAGTTTATTTTAGATACTTACAAAGAATTAGGTTTTGAAAAAGTAAGAATAAAACTTTCAACTCGTCCAGAAAAGAGAATTGGTAGTGAAGAAGTTTGGGATAAATCAGAAAAAGCTTTGGCTGATGCTTTGATACATAATAATTATGAATTTGAAATTTCAAAAGGGGAAGGAGCTTTTTATGGACCAAAATTAGAATTTGTTTTGCGTGATGCGATTGGTCGCGATTGGCAAATGGGCACACTTCAAGTTGATATGAATTTACCAGAAAGATTTGATATTTCTTATATCGGAGAAGACGGAGAAAAACATCGTCCAGTAATGCTTCATCGCGCTATTTTGGGCTCAATAGAAAGATTTATGGGTATTATGCTTGAACATTATATTGGCAATTTGCCAGTTTGGCTTGCTCCAATTCAAATAAAAGTTATTCCAGTTTCAGAAAAACATATTGATTTTGCTAATAAATTAGTTGCTGAATTTAAAGAATTGGGAATTAGATCAGAAAGTGATGATGCTGATGAAACAGTTGGTAAAAAAATTAAAAAAGCGACTGCCCAAAAACCTCCTTACATGGTTGTTGTGGGTGATAATGAAATTGCTGGAGAAGATTGGACTGTGAGAATTCGTGGTGAGGAAGAACAATTAAAAATTTCTAAAGAAAAATTTTTAGAAAAAATTAAAAAAGAAATTGAAGAGAGAAAATAAATTAAAAATTCAAAATGCAAAATTAAAAAACAGTCTTAGAAAAATAAGACTGTTTTTTTGAATATTATGGTTTTTTTATTCTTTGCTACCTAAATATATAAAATTTATTATTATTACGAAGAAAATAAATTGAAATAAATAATGAGAAGAAATTGTTAACAATAATCCATATCCTGCAGCTATTGGTAGATTTCTAAAAACATTATTTTTACATTCTAACATGGCGTTTTCATATTGCATGTTTGTTGAATAATAAGAATGTTTAAAGTGTAAGTCAGTGGTGATATCATAACATTTTAAAAAACTATCCATATAATCATTAATGGCAAACGCAAAAATATAAAGTATAAAAATTATATATAAAATAATTCCTAGACGAAACCACCATTGTTTAAATAAAAAATCATGTTTTTTTAGAAAAAAAACAGAATTTTTTTCATAAAATTTGATAAAATTAAGTATGTATTTATTTTATTGTTTCAAAACAAGAAAATATAGTATTTTATCTATTTTAATTCATTTTTAAATTCTTCTAAATTATTTAAAGAAATAATTTTTTTTGGATAAGCATCAATACCTAAATCATTAGTTAATTCAGAAAAATAAATTGCCTTTTTAAGTGCAAGTGCATAACCAAGTTCAATTTTACAACTTGTTCCCATATAACCTTCTGGTAAAATAAAATAGACAGCATCTGCTTTTTCTATTGCTTTGTGGTGTTCTTCTGCTAATTTTGCTTTTTCTTGAATAGAAAGAGCTACATCTCTATTTTCTTCACTATAATCAATATTTGGAAATACTGCTACAAAACCCAAATCATCCAATTTTTTCATTGTTTCTTTGATTATATTGCGAAATTTCATGCTTGAACCAATAATTATTTTTTTCATATTTTAATTTTGCATTTTTAATTTATTTTATCTTAGCATTTTAAAATAAAAAAGTAAAATTTTATTATTGACAGGTTAGTTCTATTTTGCTATCGTTTTATTAGTTGCTCATTAATAATTTATGTTGGGGGAAAAGATGAAAAGATTTGTTTCGTTTATTTGTTTTTTGCTTTTTTTTGCTTTTATTTTTTTGGGGATTATCGGTTTAGAGGCAAAAATAAGTCAAAATTGGAAAGAATCTTCTGTAAGTTTTAGTCATTCTTTTTTTTGTCTCGTTGTTTTTTATATTTTAAAATTGATTTCTAATTTTTTTATTAAACAAAAAGAAAAAAAAGGAGATTGTCATGAAAACTAGTGAAATTTTCGGTTTTGTTTTTTGGGCGGTCTTTATCATTTTTGGAATAGGGACCGAATTTTTAACCTGTGAAACAAGAAAAAATTTTTTCTTTAAATTTTTTCTTTTTCTGGGAGGATTTTTTATCGCAGGAATCATCCTCAGTCTTTTGGGAGTGATAGGCTGTATGATTTTGTCTCCGTTTTTTTATTTTTTTAATATAAACTGGTGGTTTATTACCATCGGTTTTTGAAAAATTTTTTTGGAGTTTTTATATCCGGGCTTCGGCTCGGGTTTTGTTTTACAAAAAAATCTGCTTAAAACAGATTTTTTTATTTTTGAATTTTTCCTTTTAATTTTTTACTTTTTAAGATATTGTCCAGTAAAACTGTTTTTATTTTTTTTGATATCATTTGGAGTTCCTTCGGCGATAATTTCACCACCTTTTTTTCCACCTTCAGGACCCAAATCAATTACCCAATCACTAGATTTGATAATATCAGTATTATGTTCAATTATTAAAACAGTGTTTCCTTTGTCAACTAATTGATTTAAAACATGAAGTAGTTTTTTTATATCTTCAAAATGAAGTCCAGTACTTGGTTCATCCAAAATATATAAAGTTTTTCCAGTTGAACGACGTGAAAGTTCAGTAGCTAATTTTATTCTTTGTGCTTCACCACCAGAAAGAGTTGTGGCAGGTTGTCCAAGTCCGATATAATTTAAACCAACATTTCGTAAAATTTGTAATTTTTCTATAATATTTTGTTTACCTTGAAAAAATCTAAATGCTTCTTCAATAGTCATATCTAAAACTTCAGCAATATTTTTTTCACGATAATGAACTTCCAAAACTTCTTTTGTGTATCTAGTCCCGTGACAATCAGGACATTCTGCATAAACATCATTTAAAAAATGCATTGGAATTGTGATATAACCTTCGCCTCCACAAGTTTCGCAACGTCCATCACCTTTGACATTAAAACTAAAAGTTCCAGCTGTATAACCGCGCATTTTAGCTTCTGGTAATTCAGCAAATAAATCACGAATCAAAGCAAATAAACCAGTATAAGTGGCTGGATTGGAGCGAGGTGTGCGTCCAATCGGAGTTTGATCTATAGAAATTACTTTATCAATATTATTTATTCCTTTTATTTTAGTAAAAGCTCCTGGTTCTTCTTTTGAACGATAAAAATATTTTGTTAAATATTTACTTAAAATATCTAAAATTAAAGTTGATTTACCAGAACCAGAAACCCCGGTAATACTCACTAGTTTTCCTAGTGGAATATTGACATCAATATTTTTTAAATTATTTGCTTTGGCACCTAAAATAGAAATAAATTTCCCATTACCTTGACGAAATTTTTTATTTTCTTCAATTTTAACTTTACCACTTAAATAAAGTCCGGTTAAAGATTTTTGTGATTTTTGGATCATTTGGTTTGTACCAGCTGCCATAATCTCTCCACCATATTCACCAGCTCCTGGACCAATATCAATAATATAATCAGCTTCTTTCATCAAATCTCTATCATGTTCCACCACAATTACAGTATTGCCTGTATCACGCAGAGATTTTAAAGTTTTTATTAATTTATCATTATCTTTTGGATGTAATCCAATGCTTGGCTCATCTAAAATATAGATAAGTCCAGAAAGCCCAGCTGATAATTGACTTGATAATCTAATTCTTTGTGATTCACCACCAGAAAGAGTGTTTAGCGGTCTGTCTAAAGTTAAATAATTTAAACCAACTTCAAGTAAATTTTTTAATCTTTTAGAAACTTCTTTGATAATTGGTTCAGCAATTTTTTTATTTTGTTCGTTCATTGATTTAACAAAATTTTTGAAAAATTCATAAGATTCTTCAATACTCATTTCAACTATGTCAGCAATATTTTGGTTGTTTATTTTTATTGCTAGATTTTCAGCTTTTAATCTTTTGCCATGACAAATCGGACAGACATTTTCTTTCATGTAAACTTCTATTTCTTTTTTTACATAATCAGATTTTGTTTCTAAATATTTATTAGTTAAATTTGGCACTACTCCTTCATAATGACATTTTTTATTTTCAATTAAATATTCAGTACCATCAGTTCCATATAAAACAGTGTTAATAGCTTTTTGATCAAGTTGTTCGACTGGTGTATGAATAGAAAAACCATGAGTTTCAGCAACTTTTTCTAAAATATTTAAATAATTTTGTCCATTTCCAATTAAACGTGTCCATGGTTGTATAGCACCTTCAGCAATTGTTAATTTTGGATTTGGAATTACTAATTCCGGATCAACTTCCAAAGTTTTTCCCAAGCCAGTACAACGGCGACAGGCTCCATGCGGATTATTAAAACTAAATAAAGTAGGATTTATTTTTTCAAAAATTTTATTACATTTTGAACAAATAGGTAATAGAGAAAAAATATTTTCTTCATTATCAACTAAATTTATAGTTTTAACAAAACCATTAGAATAATCTAAAGCTTTTTCTATTTCTTTTAAAAGATTTTTTGGATTGATTTTTTTTACTTCGCCAATCACGATATCAATATCATATAAAGAATCATTTTTAAAAGGAAAAATATTAATATCTTTTAATTTTTTTAATGATCCATTGATCAGAATTTCACCGTATCCAGTTTTTTCTAATCTTGTTTTTAAATTTTTTACTTTAATATTTTCTTGACGAATAATAGGTGAACTTAGTAAAACTTCTTCACCATTTTTTATTTTTTTTCGAATAATTTCAGTAATTTCACCAACAGTATTTGAATTTACTTTTTGATTACAATTTGGGCAATATTGTACGCCTAGTCTGGCAAATAACAATCTTAAATAATCATATATTTCAGTACTAGTGCCAACTGTTGAACGAGGATTTTGAGTATTGTTTCTTTGGGCGATAGCAATGGTTGGTGATAAACCAGTGATTTCATCAACATCAGGTTTGTCTTGCATGTCCATAAATTGACGAGCATAAGCGTTTAGACTCTCAGCGTAACGTCTTTGACCCTCAGCATAAATTGTATCAAAAGCCAAACTGGATTTTCCCGAACCAGATAAACCAGTGATAACTACTAATTTATTTTTTGGAATTTCCAAAGAAATATTTTTTAAATTATGGACTTTGGCATTTTTTATTTTAATTTTTTCATTCATATTATTATCTACTTAAATATTCATAAAATTTTCTTTCAGTGTCTTCGTCATCAATATCTTGGAAATTTTTAACATTTATATTTATAGTTATACCTTTTAATAATTCTGCTTCATCAATAAAATATTTTTCTTTAGCTGCTTTTAAAATATCTATTGTTTTTACTTTATTAAAAATATCAGAAGTAGAGACATCACTCATATCAACTCCAACACAAATGTTTGCATCATTACATTCAGTTATTCCGACTAAGTGTTTTTCATCAGAAGCATCGCCATTTTCATTAAATTCAATAGCAAGTAAAAATCCTTTTAACCCTTTATTTTTATTACATAAATTTTGATCAATTTTTTGATTTCTTAAACCCGTTTTATATATTTGTACTTTTAAGTCATTGTCTTCTTTTGTTTCTGAAATTTTTGTTTCTAAATCATTAAATGTACCATCGTTACAAACATAATAAATTTTAGGTTCATTTACCCAAGTCCATTCCCAGCCTTCAGAAAAAGTAACACTATCCACAATCTCACTTAAAATATAAAGGAAACCATTATTTACAACTTTGCCTGTGATATTAGCTTCAATACAACTTGGTGTTGTTGTATTTAAAGCAGCTAAAGCACACATTGTTCCAGCTTTCTCACAATAACTACCTTGGCAAGTTTTTTCTCCAGCGCCAACATAATAATTTTTTCCACAAATTGCTCGACTTGAAGAAACTGATTCAGATTTATTAGCACTAGTTGCCGGACTTGTATATAAGGAAGTATTTTTATCTTTTAATTGTGAACAATAAGGTGCATAATAATCTTCATTAACCATATAAATATTCATTGGTCGAAAATTTACTAAATAAGGATTTATGGTGTAAAGAATAGAGTAAGATAAAGCTAAAAGAATTAAACCAATACTTGCTCCAGCAATTTTTTTCTTAGCTTCAGAAATAGCATTTGATTCTCCGCCAGATATAATCCATTGAATTCCAGCAATTATTATAATAATTATAGCTACGATACTAGCAGCCGCAAAAGCATATTTATAAATATAAGATATAAAATCAGTTAAATCTGTAAAATCATTTCTACCAGCAATAGAAATATTGGTTGTAGCTGCACTTGAAGCTAGACAAAAACCAAATTCACCATCAAATTTATTACTTTTGCCTTTTTCATCTGTATCACAAATCAGCATAGATTCTGATGTAATTTTGAAACCTTCTTTTGCTTCGTTTGTCGTTAAATAAAAAGTTTGTTCACGATAGGTGATACATTTTTGTTTTTCCCAACAATGATTTGTATCTAAATTAACAGCTCCAACGGACAAAGGTAAAAAAGAAAATATGGATAGAAACAGAAAAAAAAGTTTTCGCATATTTTTTAATTAATTATTTATGAGTTGTAAAATTTTTTCAGTCCAATTTTTTTCAGCCTGCACTCCTTCTAAAATATAACCGTTTATTAAATAAGTTGGTGTGCCTCTAAAATTATAATCAGAAAAATCTTTTAAATCTTGGTTGATTTGATTTTTATAAGTTTCAGAATTGAAACAATTTTGAAAATTTTCTGTGTCCAATCCTAAATCAGAAGCTATTTGAAAAAGATTGTTTTGGGTATGATTTTCATTTGTAAATAATTTTTCATAATATTCCCAGAAATAACCTTGCTCATTGGCACAGGCACTGGCTAAAGCAGTTTTATAAGATAAATTTTCAGTGCCATTTAAAATTGGAGTATATTTAAAAATAATTTGACTAATTGGAAATTTTTCTTGTATATCTAATATTTTTTTATAATCTTGTTTGCAGTAAGAACATTCAAAATCCATAAAAGCAATAATTTTTATTTGAGAATTATCCTCACCTTTTTTAGGATTATAATTATTAATTAGATTTTCCCAATTTTTTATTTCAGTGGTTTGAAAATCAGTCTCTTGATTTTGGCTAACTGCACTAAAATTAGCATTTATTTTATTTATCTTCTCAGTATCACCAAATTTAATTTGATAAAAATAATAAGCAAAAAAAACTAAAAAGAAAATTCCGAATCCACACAAAACGAACAAAATAAATTTTAAAAAAATATTTAAAAAAACGTTTTTTATAGTCATGTTTTCGGGATTAAAAATTAACACCCATAGTATAGCATATTTTTTGAAAAGTCAATAGCTTGACCTAGATTTTCTGTAATCTAAAAAAGAAGGATATTATCCACAGAAAAATTACTTGAATTATTTTTCTGTTGTGATATATTTGTTTTTGAATAATTTTATTTTTAATTTTTTTAGTTTTTATGGAAGAACAATACGAAATAATGAAAACCTCACTTCTTGAACAAATCAGAGAAGTTTTAGAAGAAATTGAGGAAGGTATGGCTAGAACTCATGAAGAAAAATACGCGATGTTAGAAGATGCTTTAGAAAATGCTTCAGATATTGATGAATTAAAAGTCGCTTTTGACCAATGGTATGGGGACCAAGCTGAAGAATTGGATTTAGAATATGAATTAGAAGAATTGTGGGATGGAGCTTTAGGTCGTTCAGGTTTAGATTTTTAATTTTTTTAACAATTGAAAACTTTTTTTAAAAATGGTACTCTATAAGTACTGTTTTTTAATTAAAAATATGAATAAAAGAAAATTAGATAAGATTGTAAAAAGTCTTTTACAGCCTAAAAAAGGAATTTTAGCAGCAGATGAAAGTTTTGCTTCTATTGCCAAAAGATTTACAAAAATTAATTTAGAATCAACTCCTGAAAATCGCAGAAAATATCGAGAAATGTTATTTACTGCTCCTAAAGCAAAAAAATATTTAAGTGGTGTTATTTTATTTGAAGAAACTTTATATCAAAAAAATAATGAAAATGTACTTTTTACTGATTTTTTAAAAAAGAACAAAATTAATCCGGGTATAAAAGTTGATTTAGGTACAGAATTTTTTCCTGATAATAAAGTTGAAAAGTATACTCTAGGCTTGGATGATTTGGCAGAAAGAATAAAAAAATATAAAGAAACAGGTGTAGTTTTCGCTAAATGGCGAGCAATTTTTAATATTGGAAAAGATTTACCAAGTGAAGAATGTTTAAACCGTAATGCTTTTGATTTGGCTCATTATGCTTTTATCTGTCAAGAAAATGATATTGTGCCTATAGTTGAACCAGAAGTTTTAATGGATGGTCGCCATGATATTGAAGCTTGTTATGAAACTACAAAAAAAGTTTTAAATAAAGTATTTTTAGAATTAAAGAAAAAAAATGTTTATTTACCTGGAATTTTGTTAAAACCAAATATGATAATTTCAGGTTTAGAAAACAAGATTGATTTACCAGCTGATGTAGCCAATAAAACAATTGCTTGTTTTACTGAAAGTGTCCCAGCAGAAGTAAAAGGCATTGTATTTTTGTCTGGTGGACAATCGGAAGATCAAGCTTGTGCTAATTTAAATGCAATTAATAATAAAAAAATATTTAAAAAATTACCTTGGAGATTAACTTATTCTTTTGGTAGAGCTTTACAAAATTCAGCTTTGGAAGTTTGGCAAGGAAAAGATGAAAATTTTGCAACAGCACAAAAGGTTTTTTTACTTTCAGCAAAAAAAGCCAGTTTAGCTAGTCGTGGTAAATTATAATTTTTTTATGTTTGAAATAGCTTTTATTGATTTTGACGAGACATTATTTAATCGTTATGATTTTAAAAAAAAAATAGCGGATTTTTTTATGAGTTTAGGAGTAACTAGAGAAGATTATGAAAAAAGTTATTTATTATCTCGTAATACCTATTCTCCCAAAATAAATGATTATAGTTTTGAAGAACATATAGAATTTTTGCAGAATTTTGGTTACAATTTTGATTGTAAAAATACTTTAAAAGAACTGAATAAGATTTTTTTGAAGATAAAGTTGGCTGATGATGCAGATTATTTTTTAAATAATATGAAAAAATTTTCTCAAAAAAATATTTTGTTATCTGTAGGACAGAAAGATTTCCAAATGAAAAAGATAAGATTTACAAATGTAAAAAAATATTTTGATAAAGTCCAAGTTTTGGATGGTGGAAAAGAAGTATATTTAAATAAAGTGCTTAAAAAGAATAAACAGTATTTATTTATAAATGATGATATAAAAGAAAATATTTTAATAAAAAATTTTTTTAATAATGTGGTTGTAATTTCTAAAACTGATCTTAAAAAATATAGCCTAGAAGATTATAAAAAAAGTCAGATTCCTTTTTTTAACACTTTAACTGAAATTTTTGAGTATGTACAAACAAAATATCAATAAAATTGGCGGAGTTATTTTAGCTGCTGGCAAAGGCACTAGATTAAATTGTGTCGATATTCCAAAAGTAATGAAAGAAATAGGTGGCCGTCCAATAGTAAGTTATACAGTTGAAACTTTGCAAAAAATGAATTTTACAGATAAACAAATTTGTTTAGTAGTTGGTTTTCAAAGAGAAAAAGTTAAAGAATTTTTTTCTGACAAAGTAAGTTATGCAACTCAAGAAGAACAAAAAGGTACAGCTCATGCTGCTTTTGTCGGAATTTCTTCTTTACCAAAAGACATTGAAACAGTTTTGATTTTAAATGGGGATGATAGTGCTTTTTATAAAGCAGAAACTTTAGAAAAAATTATTGAACATCATTTAAAAAATTCAAATATTTTAACCTTGCTTTCTGTCAAATTGCCTCAGCCAGGCGATTTAGGAAGAATAGTTCGTCATGAAAATGGTGACATTGAAATTATTGAAAAAGAATATTTTACAGAAGAACAAAAAAAAATTAATGAAATAAATACTAACACATTTGTTTTTAATAGAAAATGGTTTGAAGAAATGTTTCCTAAAATGCCAATGTTAAGAAAATTAGGAGAATATGGTTTACCAACTGTTTTAGCCATGGCTCGTGAACAAAAAAAGAAATACGAAGTTATTTGTCTTGAAAATTCAAATGAATGGTTTGGAATAAATAACCCAGAACAATTAGCCGAAGCTGATCAAAGAAAAAAACAAGAAAAATAATCACAAATTTTATTATGAAAAAATTTTTTTTAAATGGTTATGAAGTAGCAACTAAAGCTTGTATTGAAGCTGGAGCTGAGTTTATGTATGGTTATCCAATCACACCTTCAAGTGATATTTTAAATGAATGGATAAAACAAGCGCAAAAAAATAAAAAATTACAATATCTTCAAACCGAGGATGAAATTGCCGCTGGTTTTGCTTTGTGTGGTTCTGTAATAGCTGGTAAAAAAAGTTTTACAGCAACTTCTGGCCCAGGAAATGTTTTGATGCAAGATGCTTTGAGTATGGCTGAAGGAATGCGTCTACCTTTTGTAGCAATTATTGCCCAGAGAGGCGGTCCAAGTTCAGGAACAGTAATTTATTCGCAACAAGAAGTAAATTTAACAGTTCATGGCGGAAATGGTGAAGGCTTGAGAATAGTTTATTCTCCAAGTGATTTAAAAGAATTATATCGTTTTATTCGTTATGCTTTTAATGTTGCTTGGAAATATCGTTTCCCAGCTATTGTTTTAACCGATGGTTATCTTTTAAAGACAAAACAAGATTTTGAAATTGTTAATCAATTTAGAAATGAAAAAGCTTTTCCTTTGTTTACTGAAAAAAAACAAAAAAATATTAGAAATATTTATACAGCTGAAGAAGAATTAGCAGAAAAATTATTTTCAGATAAAGAAGATTTTGTTTTGTTGGCAAAAGAAATAAGTGAATCAGATTCTTTTGAATTAGAAAAAGCTGATTATGCGATTATCGCCCATGGAATTGTTGCAGCGGTTGCTTACGAATCAATAAAAGATTTAAGAAAAAAAGGAATCAAAATTGGTTTATTTAAACCTTGTACACTCAGTCCGTTTCCTGTCCAAGATTTAAATGAAAAAATGAATAAGATAAAAAAAATTTTTATTGTGGAATCAAGTTTGGGACAATTAGCTGATTTAATAAAACAAAATTTGAATTTTTTACCAGAAATAGTTGTTTTACAAAAACCAGCTTTAGGTATTGAAAAAACAGAAATAGAAGAATTTGTAAAAAATAATATTTAATTTATGGAATTTAAAAGTAATTTTTGTCCTGGATGTGGACAAGTAATGATTTTACAAGCTTTATATAAAACTTTGCAAGATTTAAAAAAAGAAGACAAAGCAGTTTTGGGTTTAGATATTGGCTGTTCTCTTTTGGCTTGGAATTTTTTACCAATCAATACATTTCAAACTCATCATGGCCGCGTAGCTCCGACAATGGTTGGTTATAAAAAAGCTAATCCTGATTCAATTTCAATAGCATATACTGGAGATGGCGGAGCTTATGCAATAGGACTTCAAAGTTTACTTTGGACAGCAAAAAGAAATGAAGCAATAACTGTAATTGTAGTTAATAATTCTATTTATGCGATGACTGGTGGACAAACAGCTCCAACTACATTAAAAGGACAAAAAACTGATACTTCACCACAAGGTTTTGAAGGAGAAAGTTTTTTGGGACCAGAATTATTACGTTCTTTAAATAAAAAAGCTTTTTTAACTCGAACTTCTTGTAATGATATTAAAGATTTAAAAAGAGTTTTGTCTTTAGCAATAAAAAATCAGTTGAAAGGAAATTTTTCTTTAATAGAAATTTTATCTTTTTGTCCGACAAATTGGAAAACCAAAGGTAAAGCAACAATTGACTATTTAGAAAATATGAAAAAAACTTTTCCAATTGGAGAAATAGAATAAAATTCAAAATACAAAATTAAAAAGTCAAAAATTAATCAGAAAATTAAAAAATAAAAAGGAAAGTGGAAATAAATAAAAAATTTTTCCTTTTCCCTTTTTACTTTTGAATTTATTTATTATGAATATTTTATTTGCTGGTGATGGCGGACAGGGAATACAAACAATAGCTAGTATTTTTTCTGAAGCAATTTTTTCTGATAAAAAATTTTTTGTCAGTGCAATTCCAAATTTTGGTTTGGAACAGCGTGGAGGTGTTTCTTTGGTTTTTGTAAGATTATCGGATGAAGAAATAAAATATCCAAAATTTTCTGTAGCTGATATTTTATTAATTTTATCTGAGCAAGCTGATGAAAGAACACAGGTCTATCGTGCAAAAGAAACTTTAGTAATTGATAGTAAAAAATTTTTACATATTTTACAAGAAGAAAATATTGAAAAAACATCTTTAAATATTTTTTTGCTTGGATTTTTGACTTCTTTATTAACAAAAGATAAAATTTTAACAAAAAAACAAGTTTTTAAAATTTTGAAAACTAAATTAGAAAAAAAAGCAAATTGGTTAGAAAATAAAAAAGCTTTTTCTTTGGGTTTTGAAATATTTAATAAAAATAAATTATAAAAGTATGTGTGGAATAATTGCTTATATTGGAGACAAAGAAGCTTTGCCAATTTTATTACAAGGTTTGCGTCGTTTAGAATATCGAGGTTATGATAGCGCGGGGATTGCAATTTTGGATAAAGAAAAAATTAAACAAGTTAAATCGATCGGAAAAATAGATAATTTAGCTGAAAAAATAAAAGATCAAAATTTAACTGGAAAAATTGGTATTGCTCATACTCGTTGGGCAACTCATGGTGGTGTAACTGAAAATAATACCCATCCTCATATTTCAAGTGATGGCAAAGTTATATTAGTTCATAATGGAATAATTGAAAATTATCGGGAGATAAAAGAAAAATTAGGTTCAAAATATAAATATAATTCTGAAACAGATTCAGAAGTTTTGGCAAATCTGATTAGTTCTTTTTATACTGATGATTTACGTTTAGCTGTAGCCAAAGCTTTGAAATATGTTCGAGGAACTTATGGTATTGCAGTTTTATCCCCAACTGAACCAGAAAAAATCATTGTGGCCAGATTAGGAAGTCCTTTGGTTATTGGCATTGGAGAAAATGAATATTATGTAGCGAGTGATGCCAGTCCAATGTTAGCTTATACTAAAAAAGTAATTTTTTTAAATGACGGTGAAATCGGAGAAATAACTAAAAATAATTTGCAAACTTATAATTTAAAAGATGAAATAATAATAAAAAATATTGAAGAAATTGAATGGAATGATGAACAAGCCCAGAAACAAGGTTTTGAACATTTTATGCTTAAAGAAATTTTTGATCAGCCGACTGTTTTTGAAGATGCTATTCGTGGACGAGTACATTTAGAAGAAGGCACAGCTCTGTTAGGTGGTTTAAATATGACAGCTGAAGAAATGCAAAGCATTAATAAAATTTTTTTAATAGCTTGTGGAACAGCATCTTACGCTGCCCAAGTTGGAAAATATGTTTTTGAAAGATTGACTGGAATCCCGACTGAAGTTGATGTTGCTTCAGAATTTCGTTATCGAGATACAATTATTGATAATCATACTTTAGTTTTTGCAATTTCCCAATCAGGTGAAACCGCCGATACTTTAGCTGCTGTTAAAGAAGCTAAAAGACGTGGAGCGTTTGTGCGAGGTATAGTAAATGTTGTTGGTTCTACTATTGCCAGAGAAACTCAAGGTGGAACTTATATTCATGCTGGACCAGAATTGGCAGTAGCTTCTACTAAAGCTTTTACAAATATGGTAGCAGTTTTGGTTTTATATGCAATTCAATTTGGTAGATTAAAAAGATTATCTTTAGCTACTGGACAACGTTTGATAAAGGCTTTATTAGAAATTCCTGAAAAAATGGAAAAAATTTTAAAACAAGCTGAAAAAATAAAACAAATTGCAGAAAAATTTAAAGAAAGTAAAGATTTTTATTTTCTTGGACGTGGTATAAATTATCCAGTGGCTCTAGAAGGATCTTTAAAATTAAAAGAAGTTTCTTATATTCATAGCGAAGCTTATCCAGGTGGGGAAATGAAACATGGCCCAATTTCTCTTTTGTCAGAAAATTTTCCTGTTCTAGCTTTAATCACAAAAAATCAACTTTACGACAAGATGCGAGCTAATTTAGAAGAAGTAAAAGCTAGACATAGTAAAATGATTTTGATTGCCAATGAAGGTGATGAAAATGTAAAAGATTTAAGTGATAATATTATTTTTGTTCCTGAAACTATGGAACTTTTGGAACCACTTTTAAATGCTTTGCCTTTACAATTATTTGCTTATTATATAGCTGTTTCATTAGGAAGAGATGTAGATAGACCAAGAAATTTAGCAAAAAGTGTAACCGTGGAATAAAATTTATGAAAAAGAAAATTATTGTTTTTGGTGGAGGTAATGGTAGTGCAATTACTTTATCAGCTTTGAAACAAAACCAAAAATTTTTTGATATAGTTGGAGCTATTTCGATGTGTGATAGTGGTGGTAGTAGTGGTAAATTACGTGAAGAATTTGATTTGTTGCCTCCGGGCGATATTATGCGAGCTGTTTTATCTTTATCAAAATATGATTATAAAATTTTAAAAGATATTTTTTATTCAGTTAGATTTGAAAATTGTGGAAAATTAAGTGGTCATAATTTAGGAAATTTGTTTTTAGTTTTATCTACAAAATATAATGGAGATTTTATAAAAACTTTGGAAGCTTTTTCACAAAGTGTTGGTGTTTTAGGAAAAATATTGCCAAGTACTTTAGAAAAAACTAATTTATTTGCGATTTTAGAAAATGGACAAAAAATTTTTTCTGAAAGTGCTATTGATAGACCAAATTATGATAGAAAATTACAGATTAAAAATGTTGGTCTTATACCAGAAGTTTCTGCTTACAAACCTTTATTAAAAGAAATAGAAAAAGCTGATTATTTAATAATTGGTCCTGGTAGTTTGTATACCAGTTTAATTCCAGCTCTTTTACCACAAGGAATTTTTGATTCTATAAAAAAATCAAAAGCTAAGTTAATTTATATTTGTGGCAATGCTTATGAAAAAAAAGGAGAAACAGGTCCAAAAATTTTTAGTGAAGTTGTCTTAACTTTAGAAAAATATTTACCTCGGACTTTTGATTTAATTTTAAATAATGTTCATAAATTTACTAGTAAACAAACAAAATTTTATCAAACAAAAGATTGGCAGACTTTGGTATTTGATCCAGAAAAAATTTCTCGAAAAATTATGGCGTGTGATTTTGAGAAAGCCCAAGGTGGTCTATGTCCGATAAAATTAGGTAAAAAATTAAAAAAAATTTTATGATAAAATTAAATAAAGATATAAAAAGAGATTTTTTTGCTGTGAGATTGTCTTTTAGCGAAAATGAGAATGAAATTGGTCATGCTTATTTATATATTATTTATAATGATTTACATAAAAAACCATACGGATTATTGGAAGATGTTTTTATTGAAGAAAAATATCGGGGTAGTGGTTTGGGTACCAAGCTTTTGATTGATGTTATTGCGGAAGCGAAAAAAAATGATTGTTACAAATTAATCGCCACTAGTCGTTTAGAAAGAGAAAAAATACACGATTGGTATTTAAAACAAGGTTTTAAAGAATATGGTAAAGAATTTCGTTTGGATTTTGAATAATAAAGTGCAAAAATTATAAAAATGTTTTATAATATAAAAAAGTTTAATTTATTAATTTTTTAAATATGATTTATTTAACGCTTATTAAGATTTTTGCCTTTATTGGTATAGTTCTTATTTCGTATGGGATTTTTCTAGAAACTGAAAAAAAACAAGATATTGTTTTTATGATTGGGTTTTTATGTTTATTTTTTTATGCTTTATCAATAGAAAATTTAGTCTTTATTATTGCTTCTGGAATTTTTACTTTGTGTAGTTTAGTTGAATTTTTAGAAATAATGTTTGGACTTCATAAACAAAATAAAAAATATAATTTAAAAACTTTAATCAGAGAAAAATAATATGTTTGATATTTTAAGTATTGGCGATTCAACTATAGATACTTTTCTAGTTATTGATGATGCTAGTTTAAGTTGTGATTTAAAAAAAGAAAACTGTAAAATTTGTTTTAATTTTGCGGATAAAATTCCAATCAATTTTACTACACAATCAATCGGTGGTAATGCTTGTAATTCCGCAGTTTCTTTTGCAAAAATTGGCTTGAAATCAGCGATTATTACTGAATTAGGTGATGATCTAAATGGTTTGGTTATAAAAAATGAATTAGAACGAAAAAAAGTAAATACTGATTATTTAAAATTGATTAAAGGTGGAGAAACACGTTATTCAGTAGTTTTAAATTATCAAGGGGAACGTACAATATTTTCTTATCATGTCAAAAGAAAATATGATTTAAAAAAAATACCAGACACTAAATGGATTTATTATACTTCTTTGGGTCAAAATTTTGGAAATACACAAAAAAAACTAATAGCTCATCTCAAAAAAAATCCAGAAATAAAATTAGCTGTTAATCCGGGTTCTTATCAAATAAAATATGGTTTGGAAGAGATTAAAAAGATTTTTCCTTTAGCGCAAATTGTTTTTTTGAATAAAGAAGAGGCAGAAAGAATAAGTGGAAAAAAAGGAAATTTAAAATCAATTTTCAACAGTTTGCGTCAAATGGGAATTAAAATAGTAGTAATTACTGATGGAGAAAATGGTTCTTATGTTTCTGATGGTCAAGCAATGTATCATATGAGTATTTTTAATATAAAAGCTAAAGCTAAAACTGGAGCTGGCGATGCTTTTGCTAGTGCTTTTTTAGTAGCTTATATGAAAAATAAAACAATTAAAGAAGCTTTGAAATATGGAACAGCCAATGCTGGTGGAGTGATTGGAGAATATGGAGCGCAAAAAGGACTTTTGACTTGGAACGCTATGGAAGAAATGATAAAAAAGAATAATAAAGTAAATCCAGAATCTGTTTAGTTAAATTTTATATAGTTAGACTTGATTTTTTATTTATTTTGTGTTATAATTTTCCCATTATTTTTTTATATAAAATATGGTTGAGAAGACCGATTACGGAATAAAACAAGAAGGTTTGTCTTTTTTTGTCGTAGTAGCACCGCATGCTGCTGGTGATGATTTAAAAACAGGTCTTTTGGCCAGAAAAGTTGCTGATGAATTAAAAGCTTTTTTGGTAGTTAACAAAAAATTTAAAAAACCAGAAAACAGAAGAATTAAAGATACATATTTTATAGAAGATTTTAATAATTTACGTTGGGGCAGTAAAAGTCAAAAATATTTTTGGAAGAGAAAAAAACCAGAAATGAAAAAATTTTTCAAAGATGTAGATTTGTATGCTAAAAAAGCCAAAGACTTTAGTCCTTTTAAAAAAGCAGTTGTAGTTTATTTGCATGGATTTAAATCTGATGAAATTGGGGTTGATATTGGGGTTGGAGCAAAAAAACATTTTTGTTCAAATAATATTTTTGGTTCTAAAGCTTGTAAATTTTTATTTAATACAGGAATAATAACATTAAAAATTTCTTTAATTAAAAAATTAAAATTAAATTTAGCCGACTCACTTTTTAAAAATTTTCCTAAAAAAGTAATGGAATATAAAATTACTATTGGTGAAGTCCATTCTGGTTGGAGCAAAACTTCAGCTATTCAATTTCATAGACATGGCGACCGCAAAGATTATGCAATGCAATTTGAAATCAATCAATTTTTTAGAAAAAAAGAAAATATCTTAAAAACAAGTAAATTAATTTCTCGTTCGCTTAAAAAAACATTTTTTTAATATGAAAATACATGTGTTAACTTATTCAAATCCAAATCATTTGAGTAAAACAGTTAAAACTGATTTAGAACTTTTATCAATTGCAGCCAAAAAATTGGGTCATGAATTGGAACCAATTTTTGCTCGAGATGTCCAAATGAAATTTAGTGAAAAAAAACCAGAAGTTTTGGTAAAAAATAAAAAACCAAAAATTGAAGTGCTTTTAGTTAGAGCTAATTTTTTAACAGAGTCCCTTGATTTTCATGCTAGTTTGATAAAACAATTTGAATTAGCTGGAATAACTGTAGTAAATAAAAAATCAGCAGTTATCAAATCAAAAAATAAATTACAAACTTTACAAATTTTAAGTAAAAATAAAATTCCAATTCCAAAAACTTATATTTTACGAACTCCAGAATATATAGATGAAATTGTCAAAGATATTGGAAATTATCCAGTAATTATTAAAACTATGTCAGGTTCACATGGTATGGGTGTTTCTATTGTTGAAAAGAAAAGAGGTTTATCTTCTCTTATTGATATGATGGTAAATGGTGAAGGCAGCGCTCCACTTACTGTACAAGAATATGTAAAAGAATCTACCGGAAAAGATATCAGAGTTTTTATCGTTGGCAAAAGAATAGTTGCTGCGATGGAAAGAATAGCTGTAAAAAAAGGAGAGTTTAGATCAAATTTTCAACTTGGTGGTAGAGTAAGAGTGATTGAAATGTCAAGAAAAGAAAAAGATGTCGCTTTTGCAGCTATAAAAGCTTGTGAATTAGATATTGCAGGAGTAGATATTTTACGGACTAGTTCTGGACCAAAAGTTTTGGAAGTAAATTCTAACCCAGGTTTAGAAGGAATAACCAAAGCTAGTGGTAGAGATATAGCTGGAGAAATAATCAAATATGCAGTTAAAAAAGCAAAAATAAAAAAATAGGTGTTTATACCTATTTTTTTTCTTGTGCTTCTATTTTTTTTAATCGTCGTTCATGACGAGTTTCTTTTTTGTATTCAGTTTTTAACCATGTTTTGATAATTGCCATTGCAAAATCTTCTGATAAAATTTTTCCACCAAGACACAGACAATTGGCATTATTGTGTTTTGCTGCAGCTTCAGCCATTTTTATATTTGTGACAAGTGCAGCTCGGATTCCTTTTATTTTATTAGCAGTAATACACATCCCAATTCCAGTTCCACAAATTAAAATTCCACGAGTTTTTTCTTTTAATATTTTTTGACAAACTTTTACAGCATAATCAGGATAATCATCATCTTTGTTATATTTTTCTGGTCCTAGATCAACTAATTCTAATTTAAGTTCATTGGTGATGAAACGAATCAATCTTTTTTTTAGTCGGTAGCCAGCATGGTCAGAAGCAATATAGATTTTTTTATTTTGCATATAAGTTATTAATTTATATTTTTATTATAGCAGAAGAATACAAAAAATAAAAATTTGTATTATTTATTTTTAATTGACTTGACAAAAAACACAAAATAAATTATTTTTTAGATGTTCTTTATAATTTAAAGGAGGAAAAAAATGAAAAAAGTTAATCTGATCGTAATCCTTCCTCTGTCTGAGGACGCATTACGGAAATCCGCAAATTTTTTTGCGGAGATGGAAAAAATCCCAGAACATCTCCGTTCCTTTCTCTGTTATCCCACTAAAAAACAGTGGGAAGCTTTTTTAGAAGGAGAAGAAGTTGACGAAATTAAAAAAATAAGGGACAACCCTTATTTGGTTTCATTTTTCGAAATCCGCAAGGATGAAAAAAATGAAGACATTCTGAAAAAAATTCGTTCTATCCAGGGAGTTGAGATTTTTACTCAAAATATTGAGAAAAAAATTTCAGTTAGTTATAACTGGAACACATTTTAAAGGGGGAAGGGAAAATGAAAAAACACAAAAGGATCCCTCTGCCCAATGGAGATTTCGCACATGTTCCAAAAGAATTTGCCAAACCTGAGTATTTGTTCTTGCCAATTTCGCCAGAACAACTCCATGTGGCTGTTCTAAAAGATGGAGAAACTTTACCAGTAGTGATTTTGAAAAAAATTGCTGTGGTAAAAGATGAAAGTTTTTTTGAAATCGAAAAAAAATTATAATTTTGGAGAAAAAAAATGAAAAACAAAACAGGCAGAGCCTACATGGTTTTTTCCAAGGAAGAAATACATGTCCCCGTTCAATTTGAAGGGGCATGGTTCGTTCCTTTGGGAAATGATTTTGTTTTTTCTTGTTCATCTCCTGAAGAAACAAAATCAGGAGAAATTGTAGTCCTGCAGAGAACTGCAGAAAATAATTTTATTTTTAATAAAAGCATTATGATCAATAAAATTTGATTGTAATGCTAGGAGGTCTACTAGCGTCTTGCTTTTTATAGGAGACGCTTTTTTTATTATTTATTTTTTGCTATAATAAAAATGAGAAAAAAATTAATTTAAAATTATGTCTGAAGAAATTAGCCAACATACAATTGAATATTTTTTCAAAAAATACAATATTTTAGATGCTGATAAAAAAATGAAATTTTTGCCGGTTTTAACTGATATTATTTATGATTACAATATGCATATAGTAAAATTGGAAAAAGAAACAGATGAATATAAGAAAAAACAAATCATTTCTGGTATTGAAGAAATTTTAGCAAAAATTGATAAAATTTTAAAAAATAATTAAATTAGATGAATTCAAAAAAACCAATAGCTTTGATAATTTTGGATGGTTTTGGTATCGCACCAGCCAATCAAACAAATGCCATTTCCATAGCCGGAACTCCTTTTTTGAATTCATTACTAGAAAATTATCCTTTTATGCTTTTGGAAGCTTCTGGTTTAGCTGTCGGATTACCACGAGGCGAAGTTGGAAATAGTGAAGTTGGCCATATGAGTATCGGTTCAGGAATTTTGAAATATCAAAGTTTACCTCGCATTGATCGTTCTATAAGTACTGGACAATTTTTTAAAAATAAAATTTTGCTAGACGCATTTTTAAAAGCAAAAAAAAATGATGGTGATTTACATTTGATGGGTTTGGTAAGTAATGGAGGAGTTCATTCTTCTGTTGAACATTTAGAAGCACTTTTGGAAATGGCAAAAACATTGAAAGTCAAAAAAAATATTTTTATACATATTTTTTTGGATGGGCGAGACACTGCCAGAGATTTAGGAAAAAAATTTGTGGCAGAAATAATTAAATATACAAAAAATCAAAAAACAGCAAAAATTGCTAGTTTGTGTGGTCGTTTTTATGCCATGGATAGAAATAATAATTGGGATAGAATAGAAAAAGCTTATCGCGCAATCGCTGAAGGAATAGCTGATAATAAAGCTAGAGATCCATTAAAAGCTATTGAAGAATCTTATAAAAAAGAAATTTTTGATGAAGAATTTTTGCCGACCGTTATTACTGATAGACGAGGCAATCCGATAACAAAAATTAAAAATAATGATTCAGTTATATTTTTTAATTTTAGAGCTGATCGAGCCAGACAATTGACTGAATGTTTTATTAATTCAGATTTTTCTGAATTCAAAGTAAACAAATACCAAAATTTGGATTTTATAAGTTTTACTGAATACAAAAAAGATTTTAAAAATAAAATTTTGTTTGAAACTGAGATTATAGAAAATCCTCTAGCAAAAGTTTTTAGTGAAAATAATTTAAGCCAATTACATATTGCGGAAACTGAAAAGTATGCCCATGTTACTTTCTTTTTAAATGGTATGACCGAAGAAAAATTTAAAAATGAAGATCGAATACTTATTCCGTCTCCAGATGTTATTAGTTATGATCAAAAACCAGAAATGAGTGCCACTGAAGTTACTACAAATATTTTAAACTGTGTAAGACAAGATAAATACGATTTTTACGCTATCAATTTTGCTAATCCAGATATGGTTGGGCACACTGGGAATTTAGACGCTACAATCAAGGCTATTCAAACAGTTGATGATTGTTTGAAAAAAATTATACCAGAAATAGTAAAGAAAAATGGAACTGTTTATTTAGTTTCTGACCATGGTAATTCGGAAGAATTAATAAATTTAGCAACTGGTGAAATTGATAAAGAACATAATAATCATCCAGTACCATTTTTAGTTATTGGTAATCGTTTTGTTGGACAAAATATTTTGGATATAAAAAAAATAGATATTTCTCTTTTGACTCCTGTAGGAATTTTAGCTGATATTGCACCAACGATTTTGAAACACGCTGGTTTAGAGATTCCAAATGAAATGACAGGGAAACCACTGCTATAAGTCAAAAGTTGAAAGTAAAAAGTCAAAAGTTTTTTGCTGAAAAGCAATCTGAAATATGGTTGTTTTTTTAAATATAAAAAAAGACCTGGACGAATCCAGGCGGAAAGGCAAAGAAAATTGAGAGACTTATTTCTTTTTAGCGTCGAACTCTCTGGTCGAACTCTCTGGGAGTATATTTCCATTTTCTGAAAAAAAACTCAATTTGTTTCGTCGTGGCTTCATTTTCATCAAGCACAACTCTAAAAAAAAGTCGGCTTGTGCCTGAATCATAAGTTGGCTCATCTTTAATTTTAAAGACTATCTTACTTCCTTTATTTCCTCTTCTAGTGTAAAACACTATAAGAGTGCCTATAAGTAAGTCTTTAGCCTCAGAGTTAATTTCGAGATAAAGAGCTTTTCCATTTTTTCCAGGTATTTTTATTTTCTGTTCTTCTTCTGGAAACCAAACGAATACTCTCATTTGTAATTCTCCTTTTAATAAATTGATAACGAGCTAACTAAATATAATCATTTTTTGAGGTTTTTGTCAAGGTTTTTTACTTACCTATTTATTTACTCGCTTTTTAAAAAACCAATAAACAGAATAAATAATAAAAGGAATACTAAGAATTTGTCCCATACTGAGCGGGAAGTCAAATAAAATATGTCTTTCTTTTACAAATTCAACTAAAAATCTGGTAGAAAAATAAAGAAGTAAAAATAAATTTAAAATAAAATAAGGTCTATACTTTATTTTTTTATAAGTATAAAGACAAATAAAAAATATAGTAAGTGTAATTAGGGCTTCATACAATTGGCTTGGGTGACGACAAACAAGTTCTAGATTATTTTTTGGAAAATATACACACCAAGGTAGCTCGCTTGCTTTACCAATAATTTCAGAATTAAAAAAATTTCCAATTCGGATAAAAAACGCTAGAAGTGGGATTGGTAAAATTAAAATATCAATATATTTTTGTATATTTATTTTTTTCTTTTTAACAAAAAAATACAAAGTCAGTAAAAGTCCGATAGTTAGACCATGACTAGACAAACCACCATGATTGATAAAAATAATTTCCCAAGGATTGTTTAAAAAAAATGTTAAATTATAAAAAATAATATGTCCGAGTCTGGCGCCAATAAGTCCGCCAATGATTAACCAAATTAAAAGATCATAAAGTAAATCAAGATTATATTTTTTTTCTTGCCATAATTTTTGATAAATAAAAAAACAAGTTAAAATTCCACAGGCTAAAAAAACACCATACCAACGAATAGTGATAAAACCGAATTGGAATAAAATCGGGTTTAAATTATCTATAAACATATTTTTTTATTTTGACCAGCGGCCAAAAATTCCGCATGGCAAAACTCTTTGTCCATTTTCTTCAGAAATAGTTAAAGCTCCAATTTCTATTTTGCCCCCAAGTTGTTTTTGTAAAGGTAAGAGGCAATTTCCATAAGCTAAAGCTGAATAACCAGAGGCGTAACCATTTATTAAATAAAAAAGAGGTTTTTCAGTTAAAATTTGTTTTGTAGCTGATAATAATTTCAAAAAATCTTTTTCTATTTTCCACATTTCTCCGTTTGGTCCATGTCCAAAAGCTGGTGGATCCATAATAATACCATCATATTTTTTGCCACGTTTAATTTCTCTTTGAACAAAAGTCATGGCATCATCCAAAATCCAGCGTATTGGTTTTTCCAATAAACCAGAAATTTCAGCGTTTTCTTTTCCCCAATTGATAGCACTTTTGCTACCATCAACATGACAAACTTTAGCTCCTTTTTTGGCAGCATAGAGACTAGCTCCACCCGTATAACCAAAAAGATTAAGTACACTAATTTCTTTGCCTTTTTTACATTCGTTTTCAATCAATTCACCAAACCATTGCCAATTTGTAGCTTGTTCAGGAAAAAGTCCAGTATGTTTAAAAGCACTTGGTTTGATCCATAATTTTAACCCCTCATATTCTATTTGCCATTTTTTTTCAATATTTTTTTTATAAAGCCAATCTGCGTTTTCACCACTTCTTTCAAAAAAAGCATCAGCTTCTTGCCATTTTTTTTCTGGTAAATTTTTTGGCCATAAAGCTTGTGGGTCTGGACGACGTAAAATTATTTTTCCATATCTTTCTAATTTTTCTCCGTCACCACTGTCCACAAGAGAATAATTAGTATTTGATTTAATTGTTTCAATAATTGGTTTAATCATAAATTTTTTTTATTTTTTTATTATAGCACAAAAAAATAAAATGTCTAAGATAAATTTTTATAATTCATTTTTTTGTTATTGACAGAAAAATTAAAAAAGACTAATCTACTTAATAGCACTTTAAATAAAGGAGAATCAAAAATGAGAGGAAAATTTAAAAAAAAGATTTTTTTGTATCTTCCTCAGAAAGAAGATAAAACAATTCTTTTGAACTTTTGTGTTACTGTAAAAGTTCTTGACACACTTCAAAGTGTGTCGGGGTTTCAGGAGATTTTTATAAAAATTTCTCCTGAAAAAAAAGGTTTTATTTTTTCTCTTTTTAAAGTTCTTTCAGTTAACTCTTTGAAAAAAGAGTTGAACAAAAAAGGACTTTCTTCTTTTCTCTTAGGAGAAAGCAAAGGAGAAGAGGTAAATAAAAAACTGGAAGAAATTTCCAGCTGGAAAAATATTTGATTACAGAAAAAAAAGGAGGATACAATGAGAAAGGGTTTTTATACAGAAGAATTTCTCAGGTTTGTTTTAAAAACTATAAAAGTTTTTGAAATAAAAGAACCTTGGATAGATATATATCTAAACCAAGGCGAAAAAACCATAAAATTTTTTTTGGATAATCTGTTTGAAGAAAAGAAAAATAAACAGTGCATTCAAATTAATGTGAATAAAATAATTTCTCTTTTTAAACAAAAAAAAGAGAAAGAAATTTTACTCTTAGCAAAAAAAGAAAAAGCTAAGCAAAATCTGTGCTTAGCTTGGGAAAAGCTGAGGAAAAAAAGAATCACAAAAAAAGGCTTAAAGGACTTTAAAAACGATTCTGACTCTACCAGTTCTGATGATGATTTTAATTTTCTTTCTTTAAAAAGAAAGAAAAAAAGACATAAAAAATTGACAAATATTGTGGGTTAAAACCCACTTTTTTTATCTAAATTAAGCAAAAAAATCACTATCATTATTGACATATTTTTGCTTATATGTTAAAGTAGAGGCCTAATTTATAAAATCGCTTTTAGCGATACGGACTTGGATTCACATGCGTATCTATAGCCCGCTAATTAATTTGCATGTTATGCTTACTAAAATAAAAAAGAAAAACATAATTAAGAAATATCAAACTCATGAAGGCGATACTGGCTCCACTGAAGTTCAAGTGGCAATATTATCAGCTGAGATAGATGATTTGATTGGACATCTAAAAAAACACCATAAAGATCATTCTTCTCGTCGTGGTTTGTTAAGAAAAGTTGGTGAAAGAAGAAGATTATTGAAATATTTACAAAGAGAAAACGCAAGTTCTTACGAAAATTTGGTTAAAAGTTTAAAACTTAAACAAACAAAACAATATATTCAAGAAGAAGATATAGATTTAGATGATAATATTGAAGAAAATGAAAATGAAGAATAAAAAAAATCCTCTAAAACACCCCGATCAACGCGTTGGGGTGTTTATAGATGTACAGAATATGTATTATTCTGCCAAAAATCTTTTTCACAAAAAGGTTAATTTTGGTAATATAGTTAGCGAAGCTTTAGCTGAAAGAAAATTAATTCGAGCTATTGCTTATGTTATTAGTACCGAAGGTAAAGAAGAACAACCTTTTTTTGAGGCTTTATATAATTTAGGAATAGAAACTAGAGAAAAAGATTTACAGATTTTTAATGGAGGAAATAAAAAAGCTGATTGGGATGTAGGATTGACTGTTGACGCGATTAGATTATCAAATTCACTTGATTCCATAGTTATTGTATCAGGAGATGGTGATTATCTTCCATTAGTTGAATATTTACAAAGTATGGGAAAACAAGTTGAAGTTGTAGCTTTTGGCGAAACTTCTTCAAATAAATTAATGGAATTGGCCGATGATTTTATTGATCTAAGTGAAAATCCAAAAAAATTTTTAATTTAAAATTTATTCATTGTTGGTCTTGAGACAGCTAGATCCCTAAAAAGAATAAGGGTCTATAGTATCAAGATCAACTTAATTTAAAAATGTATGTTAAAACCAAAAAGTTGGTCTATCGATTGGGGTGGAAGAAAACTTTCAATCGAAATAAATAAAATGGCTTTTCAAGCCGATGCCTCTTGTCTAGTACAATATGGTGAAACTACCATTTTGGCTACTGTAGTTAAGAGCAAAAATGTCCGTGATATAGATTTTTTTCCACTCATGACTGAGTTTGAAGAAAGATTATATGCAGCTGGAAAAATAAAAGGTTCTCGTTTTATAAAAAGAGAAGGACGTCCAAGTGATGAAGCAATTTTATCAGCTCGGATGATTGATAGAGCTATCCGTCCTTTGTTTGATGAAAGTATTAGAAATGATGTACAAGTTGTTTTGACAGCCTTGTCTGTTGATAATGAAAATGATGCTTCTTTTGTTGGATTGCTTGCAGCTAGTGTTGTTTTGTCAATTTCAAAAATAAATTGGCATGGTCCTATTGCTGGAGCTAGAATTGGTTTAAATGCAAATGATGAATTTGTTTTAAATATTACAGACCAAGAATTAGAAATAAATAACAAATTAGATTTATTAGTTGCAGGTACTCCAGAAAAATTAGTTATGGTAGAAGCTCGAGCTAGTGAAATTCCAGAAGAACAAATGTTTTCAGCTATGAAATGGGGCTGTGAACAAATGAAAGCAGTTGTGGATTTAATTAAAAAAATTCAAGAAGAACTCGGTGTAGTTAAAGAAGAAAAAACTGTAACTGATTTACAAGATCCAAAAGAAATCGTCAATCAAATGACAAAAGATTTTATCGCTGCCCAAACTGATAGCAAAATTTTTAATTCTCCAAAAGTTTCTAAAGATGAAAGAAACAAAATGATTGATGAATTAAAACATGATTTAAAAGAATTTTTAACAGGAAAAGAAATTAAAACTGATAAAGATGGTGCAATAGTTATCGGAGAAAATTTAATTGAAAATTCTTTAAAAAATATTAAAGAATATATTTGCAGTGAAATTAGTAAAAGAATTTTAGAAAAAGATCAAAGATTAGATGGTAGAAAATTAACTGATATACGTGAATTATATTCTGAAATAGATCTATTACCTCGTGTTCATGGTAGTGCAATGTTTATGCGTGGTGACACACAAGTTGTCTCTATCGTAACTTTGGGCGCTCCTGGTGACGTGCAGACTTTAGATTCAATGGAAGAAGATGGCACAAAAAGATATATGCATCATTATAATGATTCTCCTTTTGCTTATGGAGAAGCAGCTCCAATGCGCGGACCTTCACGTCGAGCCGTTGGACATGGAGCACTTGCAGAAAAAGCTTTACTCGCAGTTTTGCCAAGCGAAGAAGAATTTCCTTATGCTATCCGTGTAGTTTCTGAAGTTATGGGTTCAAATGGTTCTAGTTCAATGGCATCAACTTGTGGTTCAAGTTTGTCACTTATGGCTGCAGGTGTACCAATAAAAAAAGCTGTTGCTGGTATAGCAATGGGACTTGCTTCTGATGAAAATGGTAATTGGAAAGTTTTGACTGACCTCCAAGATGTAGAAGATGGAAAAGGTGGCATGGATTTTAAAATTGCTGGTACTGCTGATGGAATTACTGCTATCCAAATGGATACAAAAACAAATGGTTTAAATTGGGATTTAGTAAAACAAACAATTAAACAAGCTCGTGAAGCCAGATTACAAGTTTTAGGAGTTATGAATAGTGCGATTGTTTCTCCTCGAGCAGAACTATCAAAATATGCTCCAAGAATTGAAACTATTCAAATTAATCCAGAAAAAATAAAAGATGTAATCGGTCCTGGTGGAAAAGTAATTAATAAAATTATTGCTGAAACTGGTGTTCAAATTGATATTGAACAAGACGGCCGTGTTCTTATCACTTCTTCAGATGGTGAAGGAATGAAAAAAGCTATAAAAATGGTTACTGATTTAACAAAAGAAATTGAAGCTGGTGAAATTTATGATGGAAAAGTTGTTAGATTGGAAGATTTTGGTGCTTTTGTAGAATTGCTTCCTGGAAAAGACGGTTTAGTACATGTGAGTGAAATTTCTTGGGAAAGAACAAATAAACCTAGTGATGTTTTAAAATTAGGTGATGTTGTAAAAGTAAAAGTCAAAGAAATAGACAACATGGGCAGAGTAAATTTAAGCATGAAAATTTTGAAAGATAAACCAGAAAATTTTACAGAAAATAATAGAGAAGATAGAGGTCCAAGAAATAGTGATCGAAATAATAGAGGAAATGGAAATTTTAGAAATAATGATAGAAGAAATGATTATCGTCATGGAAATAGAAATAATGATAGAAATAATGATAGAAATAACGGAAGACCAAATAATAATTTTAATAGAAATCATTCAGATTCTAAAAGAACCGGAGAAAAACCAGTAGTAAAAGTTGAAGAGAAAAAAGAAAAGAAAGGATTGATTGGAAGTTTGTTTGGAAAAAAATAAGAATAACCCCCTTCTGACTTCCCCCTATTAGGGGGAAGAAATTTAAAGAAAATAAAAAACCACCTGAAATATAAGAGGTGGTTTTTTGATAAATTAATTTCAAATTCTATTTTATAGGAATTAAATATTTTTCGTATCTGTTAATCATGTATTTTATATCTTCAGTAAATTTGTCTGGATTTTGTTTGATTTCTTTTTTTAATTCATCTAGAGAAAAAACTTCGATACCTGAGCTTTCTCCGTCTGCAAATTTTATCGGACCATCATAATATCCAATGTAGAAAGAATTCATAAACGGTTGAATAAATTTAGATTTATTTTTCATTATTCTCTCTGATATTAAGTTAGGGATATATTCAATTTTTTTAAAAATCCCAATAATTTCCAGGTTAGTTACTTTGATTGATTTTTCAAATTCTTCTGGCGATAAAACAGTTGCTGGAAAACCTAATTCTTCAGCACATTCTCGTATTACAGTCATATCAAAGCTATCTCCTGCAGATACATGTCCACCAACAGTTTTGTCATATAATCCTGAATTTTCTGACTTTATTTTGCTTCTTTTTTGTAAATAAATTCTACCTGAAGAATTCATCAAGATTAGTCTTATTGATTTTACTTTCTTAGAAATTTTGTTTTTTTTCTTGTATTCTTCTCTAATATCTGAATAGAATTTTTTTCTGTCTTCTATTTTTATTAAATTAGAATTTAAGTCATAGATTTCCAGTTTTTCACTCATATTGTTTATTTAAATATTGTCGAGACTTTTTAATCGTCTAGTTTAATTTTACCATCTAAAAAATAAAAAGTAAAATAAAAAACCACCTGAAATATAAGAGGTGGTTTTTTTAGTAAATTATTTTTTTATTTTAAAAGGTCTAACGATTTTTGTAATTTTGTAGAATACTCATTTAGTTCTTCTTTTAAAATTTTTTTTAAATTTTCTGTTTGCCTTCTATTTAAAGAAAATTCTGCAGCAAAAGGGGAACGAGAAATTGTATTATCCCCAAATTCCATATTTAAAGAATCAATGTGTAATTGATCCAATTTATTATCTTCATTTAAAGAACGTATAGTACTTAAAAATATTTTTATCATGTTTTGTTTGACCACAACGATTTTTCCATGGGTGTAAACATTTTCAAAATTTCCATTTTTATTAAGCATGCCAAATTCTGTTCCACTTCCGCCGTATTGGAAAAAATCAGCTTTGTCATCGTTCAATTGATTTTTTGGATTTTCCAAAAATTTTAAAATTCGTGTTGAAAAATCTTCAAACAATTCTTTAAAATCTTGCTCATTTTTTTCTACATTTTTTTTGTTTTTTTCTATTTGTATTAAAACTTTTTCGTTTATCAAATTTTCTTTTCCTTGATTTTCTTGTTTGGCTTTAGACAATATCTGTTCAAAATTTTCAATTAAATTTAAAGGTTGTTTTTTTGTTTCGTGTGAGCCACCTCTTTCTGGGCTAAAAAAAATATTCATAAGAAAAATTAAATAATATATTAGTTTTATTTATTTTAACACTATAATTTTATAAAGTAAATAAAGATATCTTTATTTGACACTAAAACCTAAAAATAGTAAAATTATTAAATAATACTTATTTTAAATAAAAAAATATGGCAAAAAAAACGGAAAATCCAAAAATGGAAGCGGCTGCTTTAGCTATTGAACAAATAAAAGAAAAATATGGCAATAGTTCTATAATGCGTTTTGGTGAAGCTCATTCAACTAGTGTTGATTCAGTGACTACTGGTTCAATTTCATTGGATATTGCTTTAGGAGTAGGCGGAGTTCCAAGAGGTAGAATAATTGAAATTTTTGGACCAGAATCTAGTGGAAAGACAACTTTAGCCCAACATATCGTAGCTGAAGTGCAAAAAAAAGGCGGAGTTGCTGCTTTTATCGATGCTGAACATGCTTTAGATCCAGATTATGCTAGAAAGATTGGTGTTGATGTAAATAATTTATTTATTTCCCAACCAGATACAGGCGAACAAGCTTTGGAAATTTTGGAAACTTTAGTCAGATCAAATGCTGTTGAAGTTGTAGTTGTTGATTCAGTGGCTGCTTTGGTTCCAAAAGCTGAAATTGAAGGTGAAATGGGGGATTCACACATGGGACTTCAAGCTAGACTTATGAGTCAAGCTTTGAGAAAACTTACTGGTATAGTTAGTAAGACAAATACTATTGTTGTTTTTATCAATCAAACCAGACAAAAAATCGGAGTATTTTTTGGAAATCCTGAAACTACAACTGGTGGAAATGCTTTAAAATTTTATTCATCAGTTAGAATTGAAGTTCGTCGCTCAGCCCAAATAAAACAAGGCGATAAAATAATTGGAAATCGTGTAAAAGCTAAAGTTGTCAAAAATAAAGTAGCCGCTCCATTCAAAACTACAGAATTTGATATTATGTATAATGAAGGAATTTCTATTGCTGGTGATTTATTAGATACTGGAGTTTTTTACAAAATTGTCAGCAAATCAGGTAGTAGTTATTCATATAATGATATAAAATTAGGTGTTGGACGTGAAAAAGCCAAAGTATTTTTAAAAGAAAATCCTAAATTAATGTTAGAAATAAATAAAGGAATTTGGGAAGTTATAAAAAGAGGCGAAGCCCCAGAAGAAGAAAATGGCAAACCAGGGAAAATTGAACAAATTGAAGAATAATTAAGCAAAATACTTGACAAAAAATATAAATTATAGTAGTATATTTTCAAGTTTAAAAATAAAAAGTGACGTTAGTTTTGCATAGATTAACCTCTCCCTAAAAAAATAAATATGTCAAAAGAAATTAAAGATATACGTCAAGAACTAAAGCCAGGTATGGAAGTTCGTGTTCACCAAAAAATTAAAGAATTAAATAAAAAAGGTGAAGAAAAAGAACGTATACAGATTTTTGAAGGAATAATAATTGCTATCAAACACGGGACTGAAGTTGGAGCAACCGTTACTGTTAGAAAAAATGCTGATGGTTATGGTGTAGAAAAAATTTATCCAATAAATTCACCAGTTGTTGATAAAATAGAACTTGTTCGTCAAATGAAAGTTAGACAATCAAGACCTTATTATATCAGAACTTACAAAAAGAAATTAAAAGAAATTAAACCAGTTAAAAAAACTGAAGAAACAAAATAAAAAAATCCGCTGTAAAGCGGGTTTTTTATTTGAATATAATATTTAAAGTTTGTTTAGTTATTTTGCCGTGTTTACTTTCAGCGCTGATTATAATGGTATTTATACCAGGAGACAAAATTATTTCTTGATTAAAATAACCTTCTTCATTTATTTTGACTGATTCTTTATTAATACTAACTTTAGTTTCTTTTTCAGTGGCGCCACTGATTATAATTGTGTTTTCATTTACAATACTACCATCTTGTGGGGTTATAACTGTGAGAGCTGGGGAACGCAAAATATTATTTATATGTCCAAAAAGATAAAAAATAAAAATAGCTATCAAAGCTATACTTAAAAGATAACGTAAAGTTAAAGGTAAATTTCCTAATTGATATTTATTTATTTTAGTTGTCTGTAATTTAGCATTGTTATTTTCTTCTTCATTTTCAAATTGTCTGATAAACGGTTCTGGATCTTCATTTAGACATTGTGCATATTTTTTTATGAAGTTTTTTTTGTATATTCCGGCTGCATTAATTTTTTCAAAATCACAATTTTCAATTGCTAATAAATATTCTTTGTTTATTTTTGTACATTTTTCCATTTGTTCTAAAGAAATTTTTTTTGCCAAACGCAAACTTTTTAATCTTAAACAAATTCTTTTTGATGGTAAAATACATTTTTTGTTAAAAACATTCATAACAAAATTTTAGAAAAAAATGTTTTTAGGTTTTTCTTCTTTTTTGTCTTCATCATCAAATTCTTCATCTTCATTTTCAGCAATTTCTTCATCGTCATTTTTTTCAGTATCATTTTCTATAATTTCATCAAAAGATTCTTCTGTTTCTTCTTCATTTAAATCTTCTTCTATTTTTGTCATTTCATTTTCTGCGTCTTCTGTATTTTCTAATTCATCTTCAAATTCCTCATCTTCTTTTTCTTCTTCTTTTGAAAAATCATTGTCAAAGAAATTTGCTTCTGCACCAGCATCATTAGTTTTTTGTAATTTTTTTAAATAAAAATCTTGAGCAGCATCTTCTTCGGTTATTAAAATATCACGTGGTTTTGCTCCTTGTGCTGGACCAATAATTCCTGCTTCTTCCATTTCATCTAAAATTCTAGCGGCTCGTGCATAACCAACTTTTAGACGACGTTGAAGTAGAGAAGCACTGGCTTTTCCTGCTTCAATAATTGCTTGTTTAGCTTCAAGAAATAAAGGATCTTGACTATCATTTGCTCCACCAAACATACTAGCTGTTCCAGTTTTACTATTTCCTTCCACAATACTTTCATCATATTCTGGTTCCTCATCTCCTTTTAAATAACTAACAACATTTTTTAATTCAGTTTCAGATATAAAAGCACCTTGTATTCTGACTGGTTTACCAAGTTCTGCAGTTTGAAAAAGCATGTCTCCTTTTCCAATCAATTTTTCTGCTCCAGGAGAATCTAAAATAGTTCTAGAATCTATTGATGAAGCAACAGAAAAAGCTATTCTCGCTGGTATATTTGCTTTCATAAGTCCAGTGATAACATCTACACTAGGTCTTTGAGTAGCTACAACTAAATGAATACCAACAGCTCGAGCCATTTGGGCTAAACGAATAATTCCAGCTTCAACATCACTTGCTGCTGTAGCCATAAGATCGGCAAGTTCGTCAATAATAAATACAATGTGAGGTATTTTTTTATTTGGATATTTTTCATTATAAGAATCAATATTGCGTGATCCTACTTTGGAAAATAATTCAAATCTTCTTTCCATTTCGCCAATAGTCCATTTCAAAGCATTAACAGTTTTTTGCGTATTTGTAATTACAGGAGTAAGTAAATGAGGAATACCATTATACATTGTAAGTTCAACTCTTTTTGGATCAACCATAATAAATCTTAAACTTTCGGCTGTATTTTCATAAAGTAAACTCATGATAATCGTATTTACACAAACTGTTTTTCCACTTCCTGTAGTTCCAGCAATAAGTAAGTGAGGCATTTTTGGTAAATCAGCAAACCAAGTTTTTCCAGCGACATCTTTTCCCAAAGCAATCATCACATCATTTGGTCTTTTTCTAAACTCATTAGATTCAAGTAATTCTTTGAAAGTAACCATGGCAGTTTTTTGATTTGGAACTTCTATGCCAACTAAAGATTTTCCTGGAATAGGTGCTTCGATTCTGATAGGATGGGCAGCAAGAGCTAAAGCTAAATCATTTGAAAGACTAGTAATTTTGGTTAATTTTACTCCTTTTGGTGGTTTCAAAGTAAATTGAGTTACTGTTGGACCAACTTGAATTTCTCCCATTTCAACATCAATATTAAATTCATGCAAAGTATTTCTGATAATTAAAGAATTTGCTTTTATGTCACCACTAGTTGGTTTACTTTTTTTCTGAACTAATAAATCTAAAGGAGGTAATTTTTTGATAATTACTCTTTTTGACCAAATGCTATCGTCTTCTTCATCTTCTTCTTTTTTTACATTAGAATTTATTTCTTTTTCTTCATTTTCTTTTTCTATCATTTTTCTTTTTTCTAAAATCTTTTTTTCTTCATCCTCATCGTCATTTTCATTTTGTTCAGTTTTTTCTAAATGTTTAAAATTATGTTTTTCAATTTCCTCATCATCTGATTCATCATCTTCATCTTCATCAATTTCATCAGGTAAATTTTGTGTATCTCTGATTGTTGGTATAAAAAGTTTTTTAAGGATATTTAAGAAAAAAATAATTGTGGATTTTACGAAATTTGTTAAGTATTTATAAAAAGAAATAAATAGTTTTACTGAAGGTGTAAAAATTAAAAAAAACGAAATCAAAACTAAACCAAAAAATAAAACATAAGCAGCTATATCGCCTAAATAAGTTTTAGCAAGCCAAGCTGACATTCCAAATAAACCACCACCTTGTCCATCTAAAGATTTTGTCCACATTTCAGATGTAGGAAATTTTAAATGCATAATCCCAGCCAGTGAAATAAAAAATAGTAAAGCACCGATTCCTTGTGTTGATTCGGTTTCTTCATCTTTACCTTTTATCATATAACCAGCAAGAGCAATAATTACAAAAGGTACTGTGTATTTTATATTACCAAACAAAAAACTTAGAATATATTCATTAATAATTTTTCCAATAACTCCAGCTTTTTCATAAAAACTTAAAAAAATAATTGCTGCAAAAATTATGAGAAGCACAGCAATTATTCCAGTAGAAAGATGAGGATTCAAAGAAGATGAAGAATAGTTTTGTTTTTTGATTGGACGTCCACGTTTAGACATATAAAAAAATAAGTATCGTAATTTAAGATTTTGGTATTATAACATAATAAGATTAAAAATTCAAAATTAAAAAAATAAAAAAATTGGTGAACAAAAAAATTTTTGAATTAAAAAAGGGACTTCGAGAGTCCCCATAAAACGATCATAACCAATACAAGTTTCTTGGTTATTTTTTGTTAATTTTATCCCATTCTGCAACTATCTGTCGTAACTTGTTTATGTCACGCTCAGATAAATTCATAGCTTCCTGAAAAAAATCCGCTGGCGTTTGTATAAGAGAAAAATATTTTTCGAATAGTTCTTCTCTATCCGATAAATATTTTTGTGATAACTCTTTGTTTTCGAGCTGGAGTTTGCGCATACTTTCTAGTTTCTTTTTTTCCTCCTCTATTCTCCTTTTTTCATTCCATTCGCATGCTTCTGCATGAGACATACCTATTTTTTTCTTTTCTGCTCTTACACCACATTGTTGGCAATATGGGTAAAGACTCCTTGAAAACCATACCCTCCCACACTCGGGGCATTCACACAAACGTTGATCATTCATTTTTTCTCTCCTTAATTGATAAAAAAATTATTTTTATATTAGCATTTTTTTCTATTTTGTCAATATCTTGCCCAGCATATTATTTATTCCTTTTTTAATTTAGTTAAAAAAGTTAGTAAACAAGTAGAGAGAGTGGAAAACAAATAATTGTAGATTTAGGATTTTAAATTTTAGAATTAAAAAAATAAAAGCTTCGTTTTTCAAAAGTAAGGTTTTTTTATTTAAAAATTTTTTAGAATATGACTTTTGACATTTGACTTTCGACTTAGGACTTATAAAATGTTTTACTTAAATCATAAATCAAGAATCATAAATCTTAATTCTCAGCCCTTAATTCTTAAATTATAAGTTATTTGACTTTGCGGTTTTTTTTTTCTATAATTCAACTAATAAATAACTAAAATAATCATAAATTTATGAAAAATTTGTTTAAAAATTTTCTGTTTATTTTTTTGGCTTTACTAATAATTGCCACATTAGTAAGTTCTTTTGAATTATCAAAAAATAAAACAGAAGAAGCTGATATAACAAAAATGATCAGTGAAATCAATAATGAAAATGTTGAAAATATCTCTCTTCATAATAATTATGTTGTCTTGGATCTAAAAGGCACAGACAGTGCAGATTTAAAAATAAAACTATTAGCAAATCAATCTTTTTATGAATTGATTGCTAGTTATAATTTAGATAAAAACAAAATTGACAAAATAAATATCAGTGTCAAAGAAGAATCTGGTTTTTCTTTCTGGCTTTCTTTGATTGTGCCTTGGATAATGCCATTATTACTTTTTATTTTTTTAATTTATTTTTTTTCTCGACAAGTCCAAGGAGCAAATAATAAAGCGATGGGTTTTGGAAAGACTAACGCTAAAATTTCTAAACCAGACGATAAAAATAAAAAAACTTTCAAAGATGTTGCTGGAGCAAAAGAGGCAAAAGAAGAATTGTTAGAAATAGTTGATTTTTTGAAAGATCCAAAGAAATTTTCTAATATGGGTGCAAAAATTCCTAAAGGAGTTTTACTTATGGGTGCTCCTGGAACAGGAAAAACACTTTTAGCTAAAGCAGTTGCTGGTGAAGCTGGAGTGCCTTTTTTTCATATTTCTGGTTCAGAGTTTGTAGAAATGTTTGTTGGAGTTGGTGCAAGTCGTGTCAGAGATTTATTTGATAATGCAAAAAAATCAACTCCAGCCATAGTTTTTATTGATGAAATAGATGCTGTTGGCCGAAAAAGAGGATCTGGACTTGGGGGAAGTCATGATGAAAGAGAACAAACTTTGAATCAAATTTTGGTTGAAATGGATGGTTTTGAACCAAATTTAGGAGTAATTGTCGTTGCGGCAACAAATCGTCCTGATGTTTTGGATCCAGCTTTATTAAGACCTGGCAGATTTGATCGTCGTATAGTTATTGATATGCCAGATTTAGAAGACAGATTAGAAATTTTAGAAGTACACGCAAAAAATAAACCTTTAGAAAAGAAAATTTCTATTAGAAAAATTGCTGAAAGAACTCCAGGATTTTCTGGAGCAGAATTGGAAAATTTATTAAATGAAGCTGCAATTTTAGCTGTTAGAAAAAATAAAAAAATTATAGAAGAAAATGATGTTTTTGAAGCAATTGAAAAAGTTATTTTAGGTCCAGAAAAAAAATCAAAAATAATGACTGAAAAAGAAAAAGAAATGACTGCTTATCATGAAGCTGGCCATGCAATTGTTGGGCATTTTTTACCAAATTGCCATCCAATTCGTAAAGTATCTATTATTGGTCGTGGTCTAGCTGGTGGTTATACTTTGAGCACACCAGAAAAAGATGTGTTATACAAAACTTATGCACAATTTGAAGATGATTTAGCTATGATTTTAGGTGGTTATGTAACTGAAAAAATGATTTATGGTAAAGAAAATCTTAGTACTGGTCCTTCAAGTGATTTAAAAAAAGCTACTCAAATTGCCAAAACAATGGTTTTGAAATATGGTATGAGCGATAAACTTGGACCAAGACAATATTCTGAAAATGAAGAATTGATTTTTTTAGCACAAGAAATTCATGAAAAAACAAATTATTCAGAAAAAACAGCTGAAATAATAGACGGAGAAATAAATAGTTTGCTTAAAAATGCTGAAAATAGAGCTGAAAAATTAATTAAAGAAAAACGCAGTCAAATGGATAATCTAGTTAAACATCTTATAGAAAAAGAAACAGTTGAACAAAAAGAATTTGAAGAAATTATGGATTTTAAAAATTAAATATCAGGTATTTGTATATTTAATTTTTTTTGTCAAATTATTTTTTTTGCCTAAAATTAGCCAAGCTGTGGATAAAATTGTGAATAAAATTATTTTTTTAAAAATTATTTTTATTTTTTTATCTATAATTAGCGAAAAAATAAAAAAATTGACAAAAAGTTATCCACTTGTTCTTATTTGACAAGAACTTTTTATTAGTGTATTATAAATTCACTAGAAAAATACTCGTTTTAGATGCAAATTTTCGCTTTATTAAGCGAAAAATTCTGGTTTTAGAGCAAGGCAAAAGCCTATTATCCGGATATTACATGAGATCAAAATCTTTCAACAACTAATCATTTCTTTTTTAATCCTTAAAAACAAGGAATTTTTTTGTTTTTAAATAATTGTACTTAAAAAAAGAATCTATAAAATTATCAAATTAATAAATATTTTAATCAAATTTATTTATGGCTCCAGTTTACAAAAGACAAGCTCTGAAGACCTTAGAGCGAAAATTTTTTACTTCAGTAAGAGATGTAATAGAAGTTCCTAATTTAATAGAAGTACAGCAATCATCTTATGATTGGTTTTTCAAAGAAGGTTTAAGAGAAATTTTTGATGAAATTTCTCCAGTTATTGATTTTACTGGCAGAGATTTAGAATTATATTTTGAAGAATATTATTTAGATGAGGCAAAATTTGATGAAGTGATGTGTCGTAACAAAAATATTACTTATGAAGCACCATTACGGGTTAATGTTAGATTAACAAATAAAAGAACTGGTAAAACAGAAAAACAAGAAATTTATTTAGGTGATGTTCCTTTAATGACTAGCAGAGGTACTTTTGTAATTAACGGTATTGAAAGAGTTGTCGTTTCTCAATTAATTAGAAGTGCTGGAGCATTTTTTACTGATGAAACTGTCCGTGGCAGAAGATTTTATGGAGCTAAAATTATTCCAAATCGAGGTGCTTGGATAGAAATAGAAACTGATCAAAATAATGTACTTTGGATAAAAGTTGATCGAAAAAGAAAAGTGGCAGCTACTTCTTTGCTTAAAGCTTTTGGTGTTTCAGATAATGAAGAAATAAAAAAGATTTTTGCTGATGTAAATAATCATCCACATATTGATTTTATTGAAGAAACTTTGAAAAAAGATGTTGCTTCAAATGAAGACGAAGGTTTAATAGAAGTATATCGTCGTATTCGACCAGGTGATTTAGCTACAGCTGATAATGCAAAAAGTTTGATTCACTCAATGTTTTTTAATTTTGATCGTTATGATTTAGGTAAAGTTGGTGTTTATAAATTTAATACTAAATTTAAAATTGGTCTTAAAGAAGAAGATTTTGATAATAAAGAACAAAGAGTTTTGTCTCCAGAAAAATTGATTCAAGTTTTAAAAGAAGTTATTAGATTAAATGTTACCCAAGAAGAAGCTGATGATATAGATCATTTAGGAAATAGACGTATTCGTGGTGTTGGTGAATTAGTTCAAAATCGTTTTAGAATTGGTATGGCCAGAATGGAAAGAATTGTTAAAGATAGAATGAGTACTATAGATTTAGAATCAATTTCACCAAGTAAACTTATAAATGCTCGTCCAGTTATTTCTGTGATCAGAGAATTTTTTATGAGTTCTCAATTATCTCAATTCATGGACCAAGTAAATCCTTTGGCTGAACTTGAACATAAACGACGTATCTCAGCTTTAGGACCTGGTGGTTTAAGTCGTGATCGAGCAGGATTTGAAGTTCGTGATGTTCACAAAACTCATTATGGTAGAATTTGTCCAATTGCTACTCCAGAAGGACCAAATATCGGTTTGGTAAACCATTTATCATCATTTGCTAAAGTTAATCAATTTGGTTTTATAGAAACTCCTTATCGAAAAGTTTTGAATTTAGTTCAAAATAATGAAAAATTTACTGAAGGAGAAATAGCTGGAGAAACTATAAAAAATATTGTTAAAAAAGGTGAAAAAATTACTGCAGATATTGCAAAAAAAATAGCAAAAGAATGTAAAGAAAAAGAAATAAAAATAAAACCTCGTGTTTCTAATGAAGTTGTTTATTTAAATTCTTTTGAAGAAGAAAGAACTATTACTGCTAGTGCCACTACTCCTATTGATGAAAAAGGATATTTTATTGATGAAAGAATTTCTGCTCGTGTTCATGGTGAAGCTCAAGTTACAGAAGTAGAAAATATTTGTTATGTAGATGTTGCTTCAAATCAAATTTTATCAGTGGCTACTAGTATTATTCCATTTTTGGAACATGATGATGCTACTCGTGCTTTGATGGGAACAAACATGCAACGTCAATCAGTTCCTTGTATCATGCCAGAACCACCTTTAGTTGGAACTGGTATGGAAAAAGCTGCTGCTTTTAATAGTGGTTATGTTATTCCTGCACCAGCTGATGGAATTGTAACTTATGTTGATGGTTCAAAAATAGAATTTACTGATAAAAAAGGTAAAACATATAATTATAATATTGGAAAATATGTACGTTCCAACGCTTCAAGTTGTTTAAATCAAAGACCTTGTGTTGAATTAAATCAAAAATTAAAAAAAGGCGATCCAATGACTGATGGTCCTAGTATTAAAGATGGCGAATTAGCTTTAGGCCAAAATGTTTTGGTTGCTTATATGGTTTGGGATGGTTTCAATTATGAAGATGCTGTAATTATTTCTGATAGACTTGTTAGAAAAGATCGTTATACTTCGATTCATATTGAAGATTATAAAATTGATGTACGTGAAACAAAATTAGGAGAAGAAGTTATTACTAATGATATCCCAAATGTTGGCGAAGAAAAATTAAGAAATTTAGATTCTGAAGGAATTGTTAGAATTGGAGCTGAAGTACATTCTGGCGATATTTTAGTTGGAAAAATTACCCCAAAAGGAGAAACTGAATTAACTCCAGAAGAAAGATTGCTTCGTGCAATTTTTGGAGAAAAAGCTCGTGATGTTCGTGATTCTTCTATGTATTTGGAACATGGCGAAAAAGGAAAAGTAATTGATATAAAAGTGTTTTCTGCTGAAGCGGGTGATAAATTACAACCTGGAGTTATGAAACAAGTCCAAGTTACAGTGGCTGATATGAGAAAAATTCAAGTTGGAGATAAAATGGCCGGTCGTCATGGAAATAAAGGTGTTATTTCTAAAGTTGTCCCTAGTGAAGACATGCCATTTTTAGAAGATGGTACTCCTGTTGATATAATTTTATCTCCTCTCGGAGTTGTTTCTCGTATGAATTTGGGACAAATTTTAGAAAATCACTTAGGTTTAGCAGCTAATGCTTTAGGTTATAAAGTTGCTACCCCAGTTTTAAACGGAATTACTGAAAAACAAATTGAAGAAGAACTTAAGAAAGCTGGATTTTCAACTGATGGACAACTACAATTATTTGATGGCCGAACAGGTGAAGCATATGATAACAAAACAACTGTTGGTTACAGTTATATGTTAAAATTGAATCACATGGTAGAAGATAAAATTCACCAACGTTCTATCGGTCCTTACAGTTTAATCACTCAACAACCTTTAGGTGGTAAAGCTCAATTTGGTGGTCAAAGATTTGGAGAAATGGAAGTTTGGGCACTCCAAGCTTATGGAGCTGCACACACTCTTCAAGAAATTTTAACTATCAAATCTGATGATGTTCCTGGAAGAGCAAAAGCTTATGAAGCAATTATTAAAGGCGAACCAATAAATAAAATTAACTTGCCAGAATCCTTTAATGTTTTAATTAGAGAAATGAAAGGTTTGGCTCTTGATGTTGAATTGATGAAAAAAATGGAAGAAGAACAATACACTCCAGTTGAAGAAGTTTCTCAAGTTCGAGAAATGGGGCCAAAACATTATGGAAATGCTGTCGAAAATAGCAGACAAAGGGAAAATGATGAAGAATAAAAATTTAATAAAATAAATAAAATAAAATAAATATTATATGGCACGCGACTTACATCATTCAATGAACTTTGATGCGATTCGACTAAAAATCGCTTCACCAGATATCATCAGAAAATGGTCTTATGGAGAAGTTCACAAACCTGAGACGATAAATTATCGTACTCAAAAACCAGAAAAAGGCGGACTTTTTGCTGAAGAAATTTTTGGACCTACCAAAGATTGGGAATGTTATTGTGGAAAATATAAAAAAATTAGATACAAAGGTATTGTCTGTGATAAATGTGGAGTAGAAGTAACTCATTCACAAGTTAGACGTGAAAGAATGGGACATATAGAATTAGCAACTCCAGTTTCTCATATTTGGTTTTTACGTACCATTCCTTCTCGTGTTGGGTTAGTTTTAGATTTATCAATTCAAGCTTTAGAAAAAGTTATTTATTTTGCTGCTTTTATAATTACTAAAGTTGATGAAGAACAAAAGAAAAATACTGTAGAACTTTTGAAAAAAGAATATAAAAGTAAGAAAAAACAAATTGAAGATGAATATTCTAAAAAAATAGAAAATGCAAAAGATAAAAAAGACATTGAACAAGAAAAAAATAATAAATTATCTGCTTTAGAAGAAGATTATAAAAGTGCAGTCGATGAACTCGATGAAATTTCTATGATGAATATAATTTCTGAAATGAGATATCAGGAATTATCTTTACGTTATAGTCATTTATTTGAAGCTAGTATCGGAGCTGAAGCGGTTCGTTATCTTTTGGAAAAATTAAATTTAGACGAAACTGTAAAACAATTAGAAAAATTATTAAAAAAATCAAAAGGTGCTAAAAGAGAAAGAATAATGCGTCGTATTAAACTTTTAAAATCTTTAGCAAAAAACGATATACGTCCAGAATGGATGATATTAACAAATATTCCTGTGATTCCACCAGATTTAAGACCAATGGTTGCTTTAGATGGTGGTCGTTTTGCTACTTCTGATTTAAATGATTTGTACCGAAGAGTAATCAATAGAAATAATCGTTTAAAAAGATTAAAAGAATTGAATGCTCCAGAAGTAATTTGTCGTAATGAAAAAAGAATGTTACAAGAAGCTGTTGATGCTTTGATTGATAACAGTGCTCGAGCTAGTAAAACTGTAAAAGCTTCAACTGGACAAAAAAGACAATTACGCTCACTTGCAGATATTTTAAAAGGAAAACAAGGCCGTTTCAGACAAAATTTGTTAGGAAAACGTGTTGATTATTCTGGACGTTCAGTAATCGTTGTTGGTCCAAAATTAAAAATTAACGAATGTGGTTTGCCAAAAATAATTGCTTTGGAACTTTTTAAACCGTTTGTCATGAGTGAAATTATTAAAAGAGAGTTAGCACATAATGTTCGTAGTGCTAGTCGGTTTATTGAAACTAATGATCCTGAAGTTTGGGATATATTAGAAAATTTAACTAAAAAAACCAGAGTACTTTTAAATCGTGCTCCAACCTTACACAGACTTGGTATCCAAGCTTTTAAACCAGTTTTAGTTGAAGGTAAAGCAATTCGTTTGCATCCTCTAGTTTGTCCAGCGTTTAATGCCGATTTTGATGGAGATCAAATGGCTGTTCATTTACCTTTATCAGAACAAGCAAAATGGGAAGCAGAAAATTTGATGGCTTCAGAAAAAAACTTGTTAAAACCAGCAACTGGAAATCCAGTGATTACTCCAGCTCAAGATATCGTACTTGGTTGTTATTACATGACAAAATATAATGAAGAAGATGTTGATAAAAAAGCCACAAAATATTTTTCAAATATTCGGGAAGCAAAATATGCGTATAAAGATCGTTTAATTACTTTAAAAGAAAAAATAATTGTACGATTTGATAATCTTGATAAATTTGAAGAAGGTCATAGTAATTTAATTGAAACTAGTATCGGTAGAATTTTCTTTAATGAAATTTTACCTAATAAATTACCTTATTATAATGAAACTGTAACTAAAAAACATTTAAGCAATATAATTCAACTTTTACTTGAATTATATGGACAAGAAATAACCGCTGTTCATCTAGATAAAATAAAAGATTTAGGTTATAAATATGTTACAAAATCAGGTTATTCTTTAGGTAAAGATGATTTTCCTTCAATTGATATTAAAGATGAATTATTAGCTAAAGCCGATGAAGAAGTACAGACTGTACAAAAACAATATGAAGAAGGACTTTTGACTGACTCAGAAAGAAAATCAAAAGTAGTTGAAATTTGGGCTAATACAAAAGATGCTTTATTATCAAAATCTAAAGAAGTTTTAGATCATAATAAATCTGTTTATGCGATGATTGATTCTGGAGCTCGTGGTTCTTGGGGACAACTTGGACAAGTTATTGCTATGAAAGGATTAGTTGCTTCTCCTAGTGGTGATATTATAGAACTTCCTGTAAAAGGAAATTTTAAAGAAGGATTTGGAGTTTTGGAATTTTTTATCTCATCTCATGGTACTCGTAAAGGTTTGTCAGATACAGCTTTACGTACAGCAAATGCTGGATATTTAACTCGTCGTCTAGTTGATGTCGCGCAAGAAGTTGTTGTAAAAGAAGAAGATTGTGGTGATACAGTTGGAGAAATGTTTACAATAGAACAATCAGAACAAATGGGTGAAAAACTTTCAGAAAGAGTTTTGGGACGTTTTGTCTTGGAAGATGTTAAACTTGGTAAAAAAATAATTGTCAAAGCTGGAGAAGTTATTGACGAAAAAGCATCTCGTATTATTGAAAAAGAAAAAATTGATAATATCCATGTTCGTTCAGTTCTTCAATGTAAATTACCAAAAGGAGTTTGTTCAAAATGTTATGGTTTTGATTTAGGTAATAGAAAAGTTGTAGATAATGGAGTTGCTGTTGGTACAATCGCTGCTCAATCTATTGGTGAACCTGGTACTCAATTGACAATGAGAACTTTCCATACTGGAGGTGTTGCTAGTAGTGCTGATATTACACAAGGTTTGCCTCGAGTTGAAGAATTATTTGAATGTCGTACTCCAAAAAGAAAAGCTATTTTGTCTGAAGTTTCCGGAGTTATAGAAATTGAAGATGCTGATGGAAAAGTAATTACAAATTCTACAGGTAGAAAAATTTTTGAAGGTCGTCGAGGCCAAAAAATAATCAAAGTTCATCATGAAGGAGATGAAAGAATAGAAATTGAAATTAATGAAGAAGATGATGTAAAAGTTGCTATTGGCGATAAAGTTAAGAAAGGAGATAAACTTTTGATTCGTGGCGGTAGTGGAGAAATTATTAAAGCAGAATACAATGGTGCAATTGAAATTTCAGATGAAAAAATAATTTTGAATTATGATGGAAAAACAACCAAAGAATATATCATCCCTATAGGTTATAAACTTTGGGTAAAAGATGGAGATGTAATTGAAAAAGGCGATCAATTAACAGAAGGAGCCGTTGATTTGCAAGAATTATTCCAATTTAAAGGAATGGATGCTGTTAAAAGATATATTTTAACAGAAATTCAAGAAATCTATGCTTCCCAAGGTCAAAGATTAAATGATAAACATATTGAAATTATAATTAAACAAATGTTTAGTCGTGTCTTTGTCGAAGATCCAGGAGATACTGATTTACTTCCAGGAGAAATCGTCGAAAGATCCCAATTAATTATTGCTAATAGACAAGCTAAAAAAGAAAATAAAAAATTGGCTAAAGCTCGAGATATGCTTATGGGTATCAGTAAAATTTCTTTATCTACTCAAAGTTTCTTATCTTCAGCTTCTTTCCAAGAGACATCTCGTGTTCTAGTAAATGCTGCTATAACTGGTAAAATGGATTATTTAGAAGGATTAAAAGAAAATGTTATTATCGGACGACTAATCCCAGCTGGTACAGGTGTAAAAGGTATTTCTGAATTAGAAAATAATGAAAAAGAAATTTTTGCAGAAAATATAGAAAGCAAAGAAGAAAAAACAGAAGAATAATCAAAAGAAACAAACAAAAAACACTCAGGAAATCTGGGTGTTTTTGTTTTTGGTTTATTTTTTTTCTAATATAATCAAACTTTCAATATGCGGTGTGCGAGGAAAAAAATTATAAAGCGTTGTATTTTTGATTTTATATTTTTCTGATAATAATTTTACATCTCGGGCTTGAGTGGAAATATTACAAGATAAATAAATAATTTTTTTAGGGGATTCTTGTAAAAGTTTTTCGATAATATCTGGATGTAAACCAGCACGAGGTGGATCTAAAATTATTATTTTATTTTTAGTAATAATTTCAGTTATTTTTTCTGCTGGCAAACAAGTAGCTTCACAATTTTTTAATTTGTTTAATTTAATATTTTCTTTAGCATACCCGATCGCTTCTTGATTGTTATCAACACAAAAAACTTTTTTAACTTTATCGGCTAGAGTTAAACCAATAGCCCCAACTCCAGAATAATAATCAATTATTTCTGAATTTTTATCAATTTCAGAAGAAATTTTTTCCAAAGCTAATTTAAAAATTGGAATATGAATTTGAAAAAAACTAAGTAAACCAAATTTTAATTGTGTATTGTTTAAATTAGTTATTAAATAATTTTGGCCATCATTATACAAGAGTTCAGTTGGAACCGAGGCAGGGGATTTGTGAGTGGAATAATAAATTTGAAAACCTAAAAAATTTTTATTTAATTTTGGATATTTTTTAAAAGATATTTTATCTTTTAAAAATAAACTGGCAATCGTATTTTCATTACCATCAGATCTGACAATTAAAGTTTTTAAATTTCTTCTTTCTAAATTTTGTTCATTTACCCAGTTTAATATTTTATGAGCAGTTTCATTTATACATTTTTCGGCTAATTCAGAATTTTCAATTGGGTATTTTATTTTTTGTCCACGATTAAAAAAAGCTAGTTGGAATTTTCCTGGATTTGTATCGTCTTCAAAAAAAGAAAATTCCATTTTGTTGCGATAATTATATTCTTCTTGAGGATAAATAATTTCAGGTTCAATATTATCAAAAATTTGACCGCCAATTTTTTTTAGAGTTTCTAAACTAATTTCTTTTTTCCATTTGTTTTCAGTTTTGTAATCAATTATTTGCCAAGGGCTGGTAGAAATAAAATTTTTATCTCTAGCTTCTATTCTTTCTTTGGCTGCATGAATAATTTTGGTTGCCAAACCTTCGCCAAAATCTTTTTTATTTTTAATTATATCAGCCTCGATTTCTTCACCTGGCAAAGCATTCCAAATAAAAAAAATTTTGTTATCTTTTCTGGCTAAACCTTGTCCACCAAAGACAAGCTTTTCTATTTTTAAACGCATAAAAATAAGTTATAAATCAATTTCAATTCCGACTGGACAATGATCCGAGCCGTAAATTTCATTCTGAATAAAAGTTTTTTTAATTTTTTTTAATAATTTTTTATCACATAAAACATAATCAAGACGCCAACCGACATTACGTTCTCTAGCACGAGCACGGAAACTCCACCAAGAATATTTTATGGTTTGTGGATTAAAATGACGGAAAGTATCAATAAAATTATTTTTAACAAAAAAAGAAAAATCTTGACGTTCTTCGTAAGTAAAACCATTAGTTTTCTCATTTTCTTTTGGTCGGGCTAGATCTATTTCTTGATGAGCAATATTCAGATCACCAACTAAAATTATGGGTTTTTTCTTTGAAAGTTTTTTTAAATAAAGTAATATTTTTTTATCAAATTCTTGTTTGAATTTTAGTCTAGATAAATCATCACGAGAATTTGGGAAATAAGCATTTATTAAAAAGAAATTTTTAAATTCTAAAGTTTGGACACGACCTTCATTATCAAAAATTTCATTATTTATCCCAGTTGTATGTTTTATAATTTGTTTATAAATAACAGATTTTTCTTTTACAAGGAATAAAGTTCCAGCGTAACCAGGACGAATAGCCGAATTCCAAAATTCTTTATAATTTTTAAAATCAAATTTTTCTTGTATTTTTTTGTCATTATCTATTTTAATTTCTTGAAGACAGATAATATCAGCTTTTTCTTTTTTTAAAAAATCATAAAACCCTTTTTTAGTTATAGCTCTGATGCCATTGATATTCCAAGATGTTATTTTCATATAAAATATTGTTGGTAGTTAGTATTTTTTAAAATAATTTTTTTTAAGTAAGATTAACATACAAAAATAAATAAACAAATAGAAAAACAAATAATCTACATTTTGTCACTCTGAGGCGAAGACGAAGAGTCCCTTAAATAGTGAATTATCACCAACCATTTTAATTCAACAATTATTAAATTAAAAAAGTTTAACCTGCCTGCCGGTAGGCAGGGGGACTCTTCACCTCCGACATGACGTCGGAGGATTCAGAATGACAAAGTGGATGAAATTTGTTTTAAAGAAAATTTATTTTTTTAGTTTGTTTTTTTGAATTAAATATAAATTTTTAAAAAAATTAAATCTAAAATTATAAATCTAAAATCCTAAATTATTTTATTTGCTTTTTTTAAGATATTCTTTTCTTTGATTTTCGGGAAATTTTTCAATTGCATAACGCAGTGAGTTTCTCGGCATTTTAGTTAAATTTTCATTTAAAAAATTTTCTAAAACTTTTTTATCTTTTTTTCCAAGTTCACGGAGCATCCAGCCGACAGCTTTATGAATTAAATCATGTTTATCGTTTAAAAGAATTTTAGAAATTACTAAAGTATGTTTAAAATTATTTTCTTTGATAAAAAAATAAGTAGAGACAATAGAAATTCTTTTTGTCCAAAGATGCTTTGAATTTGCCCATTTTAATAATTTTTTATCTAAAATTTTATGGTGAAAAATATAATCCCCAATAATTTTTGGAGCTGATAAATCTACCAAATCCCAATTATTTATATTTTTGAAATTTTTTAAATAGAATTTAAATATTTTGTCTTTTTGCTCAGTTTTTTTATAGTTTTCTACTAAAATCAATAAAGCCACAAGGCGATACTCATGAATTTTACTGTTTAATAATTTTTGCAGTTCCTCCAAAGATGTATTTAAATTATTTTTTGCAATTTGTCTAATTTGCGGAACTGTAATTCCTAAAAATAAATCACCTTCGCCATATTCACCTTTGGCAGTTTTAAAAAATCTTTGTAAAATTTTTGCTTTTTCTTTATTTTTGAGCCTGTCTAATTCTTGAATAATTTTATTCATATCTTACAAAAAATAAAAATAAGACAAACCAATAAATAAAAGATAAATCATTTTTTATATATGGGCTATCAACTAGTCCCATGACAAGAAAACAACTAAGAGTAGTAAGCGCAAAAAATTTTAAAATATTTTTTTCTTTAAAATATTTATAAAAACAATATAAATTTAAAAATACAAAACTTATCAATCCAAGGATTCCCAAGTTTACCCACATAGTTAAAAATATATTATGCGGATGATGAAAAATCTCTATATTTTCGCCATTAACTTGTTTGTGAAAAGGAATAATTTTTTGGCTATAACTTGCTAGCCCTGCTCCAAAAATTGGATTAACTTTTAAAAATTCTGAGGTTTCATTCCATATGTTTAATCTGATCTGTCCGGATCTGTCTTGAAATAATAATTCTTGTTTTATCGGATTATTTAGCGGTATAAAAGTAAAAATAATTAAAGTGACGCTAGAAAAAATAATTGTAACTAATCTAGTTTTTTTATAGTAAATTAAAAGTAAAAATATACTAGCTAAAATTCCTATTATAGCACCAGTAGATTTGGCAAAGAAAATTGCTAAAATAGCTAAAAAAACAAAAAGACTTGAAATGATTTTTTTTAAATTATTTTCTTTAAAATTGGAAATAATTAAATAAATAGCTAATGGAAAAATAACTCCTAAAAAATGTCCGACAGCGTTTGGAAAACCATACCAAGCAGTTACCCGATAAGTATTTTGATTTTCCCAAAAACTATAAGGGACAAAAAAACCAGTAAAATGTTGATAAATTGCTAAAATTGAAGTAATTGTACCAGACAAAACTAGAGCAAAAAATAAATTATTGATTTCTTTTTTTGTTTTTATACTAGTCAATAAAATTATAAAAAATAGAATTGGTTCAAGATAAAAAGCTTTCCATTCACCGAGAGCTGATTTGGTATTTGAACTTACAACAATTGCTAGAGTCGCACTGATTAAAAAAATGATTAGAGAATAAAAAAATAATTTGTTTTTTTTATAAAATTCTTTTGTTTTTGTTAAAAAATCTTTTTTATATTTAAAAATCCAATTTATAAAAATTATGATTAGCATCATTTCAAGTAATGTAGTTGGAATACTTAAAATTTTAAATCTAATTAAATAAACTGGGATCAAAAATAAAAATAAAAACAAAGCATTAAAAAAATTTTTATAAGTTAGATAAAAAAATAATGATAAAAATAGAAAAATTAAAAAATAAAACATATTATTTTTTTAGATTGAAAATTTCCCAAATAGTTTCTCTAGCTACAGCTTTGGTTATGATAATCATAAGTGAATAAACAATAATGCCAATAAAAACTAAAATAAAAATATTTAAATTTTGAAAATAATTTAAAAATAAAATCATGATGAAAGACGAAAAAATTATTTTATAAAATGTTTTTAGTGTTATTTTTTCTTTAATATATTTTTTGATTATAAAATATAATCCAAAGCCAGTAAAAAATTCAGAAAACACACTCATCCAGGCTGCTCCATACATACCGTATTTTGGAATAAAAATTAAATAGCCGATAAGTGTCACAATAGCACTTATCAAATAAATTTTTATAGTTTCTTTTTGTCTGTTTATAGCAACTGCACTATGTCCAAAAATTGCTCCCAGATAGACTCCAAAAATTGCTAAAGATAAAATTTTTAAAACTTGTCCAGCTGGAGCAAAATTTTGTCCAGCAATTAAAAACATTGTTTTATCGGCTAGAGCATATAGTCCCGCAGTCATAGGTACTGCTAAAATCATCATAGCATCAAAACTTAATTGCCATCTTTCTTTGAATTCTTGTTTTAAATTTTGTCCCCAAGAAAAAGCTAAAAGTGGTAAAAACAATCCCATAAGCATCATAGCTGTTTGGGTCAAAACATCTAAAACTTTATAAGCTGCTCCATAGAAACCGACTTCGGTTTGGCTACTAAAAAAAGTTAAAAGTAAAGTATCACCTTTTAAATAAACCACATTAAAAATTATAGAAATCGCCACTGGCCACATTTTTTTTGTAATTGCTAACCAAATTGTTTTGTCAAAAGAAAATCTTATTTTATATTCTTTTAAATGAGTGTGAATAAACATAACAGCGGTATAAGCCAAATTTGAAATCACCATTAAAAACATAATTGGTAAAAAATCAGCTTGTTTCTTGATTAAGAAATATAAACCAATGACTAGAAATAAACGGCCAATATTTTCACCAATTACCTGAACTAACATTTTTAATTTTGTTTGATAATTACCAACTAAAATTTGGTTAAGAGCTATTGATAAAAAAGAAATAGTAGAAAAACCAATGGCTATTTTTACTTCAGTCGGATAAGGGAAAAACAGAGAAATTAGAGGTGCTAAGGCCAAAAAAATTAAAGCACTAAAAAAACGATAAGAAAATAAATTATTAAAAAGTTTGTTTTTTTCAAATTTAGCTTCTCCTAACATTTGAGCAGAGACAGGTATTAAGCCAAAATCAATTAAAATACCAACAAATTGTAAAAAAGCTAAAGTTGTAGTATACCAACCATATTTTTCTGTTCCTAAGTATCTAGTTAACATACCGAGAGCAATAAGACCGAGAGCAGTGGAAATAATTTTGCCTATGATTTGTAAAATCGTATTGTGAGCGATTTGTTTTTTTAGTGACATAAAAATTGATTATATCTGTATTTTACAGGAAAAAAAGTCAAAAGTAAAACCTTTTGCTTATCTAAAAAAACAGTGGATAAAGCTCAAAAAAACGACTTTTTTATTTGAAAGTAAAAAAAAACTATGATATATTAAAAATGAAATTAATAATTATATATGTCAGAAAGAAATTTTTTTGAATCACAGTCAAATCTTCCAAAAGTTATGAGAGGTAATTTTGATGATGCTGAAGATGACCCTAACGTGGAAAAACAAAATTTAGAAATAGAAGATGAAGTTGAAGAAAGTTTAGTTGAAGATGAAGAAGAAACCGGTGATCTGATAGATGATATTAGCTGGAAACAAAATATTTTGCCAGTTGATTCAAAACAAAATTTAGAAAATAACTCTACTAAAACAACAGAATTATCATTAGATCACCAAGAGTTAGAAAAAAAATAAATTTAAAAAAAGTCTACGATTCTGTAGGCTTTTTTAATAATGATATTTTCTATTTTGATTTATCATTTGTCCCCGATATATCTGTTCAAGAAGAAAAACCCGAGCCATTTGATGTGTAAAAGTCATTTGTGATAAAGCTACTTTAAAATTAGCTTTTTTTAATATAGATTCATGCAAACCCAGTGGTCCACCGAGAATAAAAGTAAGATTATTTTCAGTTTCTAACCAAGTTTTTAATTTTTCAGAAAAATCTTCACTAGTAAATTCTGTTCCGTTTTCGTCTAGTACAATGACAAAAGAATTTTTTGGTATTTTAGCTAAAATATTTTGTGCTTCTTTTTGTTTAATTTTATTTTTAATATCTTTTTCAGAAAAAGATTCTTCTTTTAATTCTAAAATATTGATTTTAAACCAAGCTGAAAGACGTTTAAGATATTCTTTTTCAGCCTCTTCCCAATATTTTTCTTTAAATTTTCCGACAACTATTATATTTATAATCATATAAAAATATTTTAATACCTTAGAAAAATAAAATCAAGTTTTGACATTTTTTAAAAAAAGTCTTACAATCTATAAAAGTTTAAATTTAATTTTTAATATGAATGAAAATAATCAAGAAAATAGAATTGGTCAAATAATAAAAAAACCAGATGCAGATTCAAAAGAAAACAAATCTAAAACAAATTTAGAATCAGAAAGACCAATTATGACTTCAGTGATTTTGGAAAAAAAAGATGATTTTGGTTTTAAACAAGACAAGTTTTTAATTGAATTTCAATTAAATGAATACGATGGACCTTCATTAGAAATATCTGCTCCTGCAAGATTTGAAGCTGAAACTGATCAAGATTTTTTAAAAAGAATTTCTGAAGACGAACATTTTAAAAATAAAATAAAAGAAATGATGTTTAGAGAAGTCGAAGAAAAAAATCATGAAAGACCATTAAACTTCATATATTCAATTAAAAAAAGAAATACTTTTTAAAAACTAAAATATACAAAAAAACGGCTGAATTAAGCCGTTTTCCATTTTTTTAAAAGTTTTTTGTATTCGTCTTTGTTTATTGCTTCCCGAGCTTTTTCCATTAATTTTAATAAAAAATATAAATTATGGATTGAAGCTAAACGCATTCCAGTCATTTCATCAACTGCAAAAAGATGATGTATATAAGAACGAGTATAATTTTTACAAACTGGACAATCACAAGAAGAATCAATAGGCGAAAAATCATTTTTAAAAGAAGAATTTTTTATATTTAAACGATGATTTTTCTTTTTGTCAAAAATAAATAACATTCCATGTCGAGCCAAACGAGTCGGCGCTACACAATCAAACATGTCAACTCCATGGTCAATAGCAATTAATAAATCAAGAGGAGAAAGTCCTAAACCCATCGTATAACGTGGTTTATTTTCTGGGATAATCGGTAAAATCCAATCTAAAATATTTTCAGTCGCATTCATGTTATAGCCGATAGATTCGCCACCAATAGCAATTCCATCAAAATCCAAGTTAGAAATAAATTTTGCTGATTTTTCTCGCATGTCTTTATGATTTGAGCCTTGGATTATCCCAAATAAATATTGTGTGTAGCCGTGTCGTTTGGAATTTTTTTTATGTTCTTTCAAACATCTTTCTGCCCAACGATGAGTTCTTTCCATTGCTTCCAAAGTATATTTTTTGTCTGCTTTGTCAGGGGTACATTCGTCAAAAGCCATTATTATATCTGCTCCGATTTTATGTTGAATTTTTATTGCTTCTTCTGGACTAAAAAAATGTTTACTGCCATCAATATGAGAACGAAATTCTACACCGTCTTCAGTTATTTTAACTAATTTTTCATTAGCTATATTTTTTTTCTCATTTTTTATTTCTTTTTGTTTTCCTAAAGAAAAAACTTGAAAACCGCCGCTATCAGTTAATATAGGTTTTGACCAATTCATAAATTTGTGCAAACCACCTTGTTTGTCGATCAGATTTTCTCCTGGACGCAAGTGTAAATGATAAGTGTTTCCAAGAATTATTTGTGCTTTAATATCTATTAAATCTTTTTGATCTAAAGTTTTTACTGTGGCTTGAGTTCCAACTGGCATAAAAATCGGAGTGTGTATTTCTCCATGATCAGTTTTAATAATTCCTGTTCGAGCTGAACTTTTTTTGTCTTTATGAATTATCTTAAAAAACATATTATTTATCCCAATCAAAATTGTTGCCAAAATGTCCCCAACAAGCTGTCAAAGCGAATTTTGGTTCTTTTAATTTTAAAAAATTTATGATTCCTTTTGGAGTTAAATCATAACCACTGATTTTTTCTTCTTTACCATCAATAATAGCTGTAGCCATGACAGGTTCATCAACTCCAATTGAATAAGCTAATTTTACTAAAACTTCTTTTGCTTGATTTTTTTTGAGTAAATCTACAGCAATTTTTCTCGCCATATAAGCTCCACTGCGATCAACTTTTGTAGAATCTTTTCCAGAAAAAGCACCACCGCCGATAGGAATTTGTGGTCCATAATTATCAACTGCTAATTTTCTTCCAGTAAGTCCTGTATCAGCTGCAAAGCCACCAATATTCCAATCTCCAGCTGGATTTTTGAAAATTTTTATATCAGAACTAATTTTTTTATTTACAATCCATTCTTGAATTATTTTTCCTAAATTTTCTGAATTTAAACCACAAAAACTAGCTACAATAGTTTTTATTTTGTCTTCGTCGTCTAAAGTTATCTGTGTTTTTCCGTCCTCAGCATGTTTTTTGTAAATAAATTTACATAAATCACGAGCCAAAAATAATTCTTGCGGAATAAAAGATTCATTTTCATTACAAGCATAACCAACCATTATACCTTGGTCACCAGCTCCGCCAGTATCAACTCCCTGAGCTATTTCTGAGCTTTGTTTGACAATGTTTGTTTGAATTCCATATTTTTCACCAATTATATTTTTTACTATTTCTGGTATATCAACATAAGCATTTGTTGTCATTTCTCCAGTAATCGTAATAATATTATGACCACCCATAGTTTCAATAGCCACTCGGCTGTTTGGATCTTGTTTTAGACATTCGTCTAAAATTGAGTCACTAATTATGTCGCAAATTTTATCAGGATGTTTTGGTGTTACGCACTCAGCTGTTTTATACATATTTTTTTAAAATTATTTTATTAGTTAATATGTTTTAGTCTATATTATTTTTTATTTTTTTTCAAGTTTATATTATTTCTTTTATTTTAGATTTTGTGTTATAATAAAAGCATATTAATTTTAATATATGCCAGAAAAAATAAACAATGAATCTATTTTGGGTGATGTTCTTCACGAATGGAGTATCCCAGAATATAATGAAAATCAGAGACCAAAAAGTTGGTTAATTTTTATGTTATTGTTAGCAGTTCTTTTGATTTTTTATTCAATTTTTACTGATAATTATTTATTCATTTTGATTATTACACTTTTTTCAATAATAATTTTTTTACAATCAATCCAAAAACCAATAATTTTACCTTTTAAAATTACCAGATTAGGAATTTCTATTAATAATAAATTTTATAAATACGGAGAACTGCGCGATTTTTTTATTATCTATAATCCAAAAGAAGAAGTAAAAATGTTATTTTTTGAAACAACTGGGCTTAAACCACGACTTCGAATTCCATTAGTAGATGAAGATCCAACTCAAATTAGAAAAACTTTATTAAATTTTTTAGAAGAAGATTTGAAACAAGAAGACGAACCACTAAGTGATTTTATTGCGAGAAAATGGAAACTCCATTAAAATTAAAAATTAAAAAACCTACTGAAAAGTGGGTTTTTTTATTTAAGATTTAGAATTTTAGATTTTAGAATCTAAATTTTGAATTAAAAATAAATTTTAAAAAATTCTAAATCTAAAATCAAAAATTATTCAGCTTGTCTTTTAAAAAAAATAGTGTTAACATATTTCTATATGAGTATTATAAAAAAACAAGAAGAAATAAAATATATTTTAGAAGGCGGTAAACTTTTGGGTGAGATTTTAGAAAAACTTGCTGATTTAGTCGAACCTGGAATTAGTACTTGGAAAATAGATGTAGAAGCAGAAAAAATGATAAAAGCAGTTGGTGGCCGTCCAGCTTTTAAAAATTATCGTAGTTCTAGAGATGATATTCCATTTCCTGGAACAATCTGTGCTTCTATAAATGAAGAAGTTGTTCATGGAATTCCTAAAAAAGATCGTTTCTTGAAAGAAGGCGATATTTTTAGTATAGATATTGGTATGCAATATCCTGTTAACTCAGGTTTAGGTAAAGGTGGAAACGGATTTTTTACTGATACAGCTTTGACTATTGCTGTTGGAAAAATAAATGAAGAAACAAAAAAATTATTAGATGCGACAAAAAATTCTTTAGAAAAAGTAATTTCAGAAATAAAAATTGGTGATAGTATTTCAGATATTGGAAAAACAATTGAAAATTATATACAGCCTTTTGGTTATGGTATAGTCCGTGATCTTGTTGGTCATGGTGTTGGTCATGAAGTTCATGAAGAACCTTCTGTACCAAATTATTATGAACCATCATTAAATGCTTGGAAAATAACACCAGGTGTGGTTTTAGCTGTTGAACCAATGATTACTTTAGGAAATTATAGAGTTGATGTTTCCAAAGATGGTTGGAGTTTTTCAACAGTTGATAAAAGTTTAAGTGCTCATTTTGAACATACATTAGTTTTTACTGAAAAAGGTTTGATTGTTGCCACTCGTCGTCCAAAAGAATTAAAATAAAAAAATATGAATATTTTAGGTGTTGATTATGGTAAAAAAAGAATTGGTTTGTCTTGGTCTTCAACTGATTTAGATTTAGTTTTAGCTTTTGGAATTGCTAGTAATATTGATGAACTTATTAGTATTATAAAAAAAGAAAAAATTGCCAAAATAGTTTTTGGTTTACCTTTTGATCTTGGTGGTGAAGAAAATGAAAAAACAAAACAGATTAGAGACATTGCAGAAAAAATAAAAAATATTTTGAGCACAATTGAAATTGATTTTCAAAATGAAAGTTTTAGTACAGCTGAAGCCAAAAAAATTCCTGGTGACGCTAGTATTGATGAAAAAGCGGCTATTGTTATTTTACGTGATTATTTAAAAAAATAATTTGTTTATGAAAGCGATAGTTTTAAAAAGGAGAAACTTTCGAGAAAACGATCAAATTATTAGTTTTTACACTTGGGAAAAAGGCAAAATAGATCTTTTGGCGAAAGGTGTAAAAAAAATTTCGAGCAAAAATTCAGCTTATTTAGAGCCAATGTCTTTTGTAGATATAGAAAGTGTTTCTGGCAAAGAGTTTGAATATTTAACTGGGGTGCAAATGATTGATTATTTTCCTAAAAATAGAAGAGATCTTAAAAAATCTCTTTATATTTTGTTTTTACTTTCTTTTTTAAATCAACAGTTAGAAGAACGGGCAGGTGATAAAAATATTTTTTTTCTTTTGCTTTCTTTTTTAAATTTTTCAGAGGAAACAGCGGATTTTAAAAAATTTTTTATAGACATTTTTATTTTTAAAATTTTAGTTTTTTTCGGTTTTGAACCGATTTTGAATTCTTGTGTTTTTTGTTCCAAAGAAGATTCTTTGAATAATTTTTATTATGGAGGAGGTTTGGCGTGTCCTCAATGTTTAGAAACAAATAAAATCTTAGCAAAAAATTATATTTCAATTAAACCAAAAATAATAAAAAAATTGAAAGATATTTTAGTTTATGATTTTAAAGATTTGGAAATTGAAAAAGCTGATTATGAAGAAATTCATAAAATAATTTATAATTTTGCCTGTTTTCATTGCGAAAAGAAAATAAAAGATTGGGCTTAAAAAAGTGGAAAATTATCCACTTGTTTTTTTATTGACAATTTTTTTTCTAAGTATTATTATAATCAAAAAGATATTATCACTCAGACAGTAAGAGTGATAATAAAAATTATTTTTAATTATTTAATTCATAATATGAAAATCAAACCCATTGGAGACAGAGTTCTCGTAAAAATATTGGAAGAAAAAGAAGAAAAAACTTCTTTTGGAATTATTTTACCAGATTCAGCTCAAAAAAAAGAAAAAGCTACTGGAGAAATTTTGGAAATTGGTGAAGGCGAAGAAATTCGCAAATTAAATTTACAAAAAGGCATGTTGGTTTTATTTAAAAAATGGGGAGGTGATGAAATAGAATTGGAATCCGGAGCAGAAGCAAAGATTTTAAGTCATGAAGATATAATTGCTATTTTAGAAAAATAAAAATAATAATTTAAAAATATGGCAAAACAAATAAAATTTGAAAATGACGCTAGACAAAAATTAATTAATGGCGTCAATATTTTAGCAGATACCGTAAAAGTTACACTAGGTCCAAAAGGACGCAATGTAGTTTTAGACAGAGGATATGGAGCTCCAATTATTACTAAAGATGGTGTTTCTGTAGCAAAAGAAATTGAACTTGAAGATAAATTTGAAAATATTGGAGTTGAATTAGTAAAAGAAGTTGCTAGTAAAACTAATGAAGATGTTGGCGACGGTACAACTACCGCCACTGTGTTAGCTCAAGCAATTGTCAATGAAGGTTTAAAAAATGTTACAGCTGGTATAAATTCAGTAGCTTTAAATCGTGGTTTGCATAAAGCTTGTGATTTAATAGTAAAAGAATTGCGAGAAAAAATATCTAAAAAAGTTGAAGATGATGAAATTGCTAATGTGGCTGCAATTTCCGCTAATGATAAAAATATTGGTGATAAAATTGCTGCTGCCATAAAAGAAGTTGGTAATGATGGAGTGATTACTGTGGAAGAATCACAATCTTTTGGTATGGAAATAGAAATTGTAAAAGGTATGCGTTTTGATAAAGGTTTTGTTTCTCCATATATGGTGACAAATTCTGAAAGAATGGAAGCAGAGTATAATGATACTTTGATTTTAATTAGTGATAAAAAAATCTCTTCGGTTGAAGAAATTTTACCGATATTAGAAAAAGTTGCTGAAAGTGGTAAAAAAGATCTAGTTATTATTGCTGATGATGTTGAAGGACAAGCTTTAGCCACTTTAGTTTTAAATAAACTCCGTGGAACTTTTAATGTTTTGGCAATCAAAGCTCCAGGTTTTGGCGATAGAAAAAAAGAAATGCTTGAAGACATTGCAATTTTAACTGGAGCTAAATTTATCAGTGAAGATTTAGGAATTAAATTTGAAAATATTGAATTGTCAGATTTGGGTCGGGCAAAAAAAATTGTGGCTAATAAAGAATATACAACTATTGTCGATGGAGCAGGTTCACAAGAGAAATTAGATGAAAGAATAAAACAAATTAAAAAAAATATTGAAAATTCAGATAGTGAATTTGACAAAGAAAAATTTAAAGAAAGATTAGCAAAATTGGCTGGTGGCGTAGCTGTTATAAAAGTTGGAGCAGCGACAGAAACTGAAATGAAAGAAATTAAACACCGAATTGAAGATGCTGTGGAAGCTACCAAAGCTGCTATTGCTGAAGGAGTTGTTCCTGGTGGTGGTGTCGCACTGATTCGAGCTGCAACAGCTTTAGATGATTTAGTTTTGGACGAAGAAGAGCAAATTGCTATTCAAATTTTGAAAAAAGCTTTGGAAGCACCACTTAAAATTATTGCTAAAAATGCTGGTTTTGAAGGAGCTGTTATTGTTGATGAAATAAAGAAACACGAAGGAAATTTTGGTTTTAATGCTGCTACTGGACAATATGAAGATTTGGTTGTTTCGGGAATTATTGATCCAACAAAAGTTACTCGAAGTGCTTTACAAAATGCTGTTTCTGTCGCTGGAATGCTTTTAACTACTGAAGCTGTGGTGACTGATTTACCAAAAACAGAAGAAGATCAACATAATCACATGGGTGGTGGTATGGGAATGCCAGGAATGATGTAGAAATTTTAAACCAAAAATCTCGCTTAATTTGCGGGATTTTTTTATTTTTTTGCTTGATTTTTATGTCATTTTAAGTTAATATAAAATCAATATGGCTGAATATAAAAAACAATTAGCAAAGATGTTAGATCAAGCACAAGAAATTGAAGCTTTACTTGAAATTTCAAATAAAAAAATAAAAAAAGATGAATTAGAAAACATAATGAAAGAAAAAAATTTTTGGCAAAATCAAGAAAAAGCAAAACAAATATCCCAAAAATATGAATCTCTAAATAAAGAAATTCAAAACTGGCAAGAACTATTTTCTGAAACTAAAGATTTGTTTCAGTTATCACTTGAATTGGAAAAAAAATATGATGCTGAACTAAATTTACAAATTGAAGAACAAATAAAAATTTTACAAGAAAAATATGACAAAATTGAATTTTTAGCATTTATGTCTGGAAAACATGATCAGGAAAATGCAATCATATCAATTCATGCTGGTAGCGGTGGCACAGATGCACAAGACTGGACAGAAATTTTACTTCGCATGTATTTACGTTATGCAGAAAAGAAATCTTGGAAATCTTTTATTTTAGATGAAACTTTTGGTAACGAAGCTGGTTTAAAATCAGTTTCCGTTAGAATTACTGGAAATTATGTTTATGGATTTTTGAAGTCAGAACAAGGTACTCATCGTTTGGTTAGAATTTCACCATTTGATGCCGAAAAAATGCGTCACACTTCTTTTGCTTTAGTAGAAGTAATTCCAGAAATTGAAAATAGTGAAATTGAAATAAATGAAAAAGATTTGAGAATTGATACTTTTATGTCAGGTGGTCATGGTGGTCAAAGTGTAAACACAACTTATAGCGCTGTGCGGATAACTCATGTACCATCAGGAATTTCAGTTAGTTGTCAAAATGAAAGATCACAATTACAAAACAAACTAACTGCTTTAAAAATTTTAAAAGCAAAGTTACAAAAAATTAAAGAAATAGAAGAAGAAAATAAAATAATGAAACTTAAAGGTGATTACCAAATTCCTGAGTGGGGAAGTCAAATTCGTTCTTATGTTTTAAATCCTTATAAATTAGTAAAAGATCTGCGTAGTGAATGGGAAACCACTGATACTGAAAAAATTTTAGACGGAGATTTAGATGAAATTATTGTGAGTGTTTTAAAAAATAAAAAATAAAATATGTCTTGGTCAGAAAAACTTTTTTTAAAAATAAATTCTATAGTTGGTAAAAATAAAAGTCTTGATTTTGTGATGTATTTTTTTGCTCATGCTCTAATTTATATTTTGATTGCTATTGTTTTATTTTGGGGTGCTTTTTTCTTATTTGAAATTGATCCGACAAAATTTGATTTTTTATTAAAATTACTTTTGACTACTGTTTTTTTTGCTTTTATTTTTAATTATTCTATAGCTTTGATTTGGCGTCATCCTCGACCAATTTTAGAAAAAAATTTTATAAAAGTCTCTTTACAACCTTTAGTCAATTGGAAATCATTTCCTTCTGATCATGCGACAGTTTCTTTTATTTTTTTCTTTATTCCTGTTTTTTTGGGAATAAATATTTATTTTGGAATTTTTTTATTTTTGTTAGCTTTTTTGGTTTCAGTTGGACGAGTTTATGTGGGAGTTCATTATCCACGAGATATAATTGGTGGTTTTTTTGTTGCTTTATTTTTGTCCCTATCTTCTTTTTGGTTATTGGAAAATATTACCCAAGTGCTGTATAATTATCTGAAAGTTTTATTTTTTTAAATATGAATGCCATTATTTTATGTGGTGGACTTTCCACCAGATTAGGGGAAATTACTAAGGAAATGCCAAAAGTTTTGCTTGAAATTGGTGGCAAAACTATTTTAGAATGGCAAATTGAAAAATTAAAAAAAATAAATATTACAGAAGTTGTTTTAGCGGCTGGTCATTTGTCTGAAGTTTTAAAAAGACAAGTTGGTGATGAATGTTGTGGTGTTAAAATTATTTATGCGATAGAAGAAAAAAAATTAGGCACAGGAGGAGCAATTAAAAATGCTTTAAATTTTGTGAAAGAAAATGCCGAAGCATCTATAATTTTGAATGGTGATATTTTAACTACGGTTGATTTGCAAGAAATGGTAAATAATTTAAAAAATAATAGTGATGGACTTGTTTTAGGGACAAAAGTTATTGACGCCTCAAATTATGGAACTTTGGATTATGATGAAAATTATTTATTGAAATCTTTTAAAGAAAAAGAAGGTGTTAAAAAAGCTGGTTTTATTAATGGTGGAATTTATATTTTTAATTCAGCCATAAAAAAATATTTTCCGAAAGTTGAAACATTTAGTTTAGAATACGATGTTTTTCCTTTTATAACTAATCTATTTGTTTATGAATCTGATAAAGATTGGATTGATATTGGGGTTCCAGAAAGATTAGAATGGGCAAAAAATAATTATCAAAAATTTAATGAATAAAATATGATGATTGAAATTAAAAAAAATATATTAAAAAAAATAAATAAATTTTCTTCTCTAGAAAAAATTGATTTATTAATTCCACCAAAAAGTGAAATGGGCGATTTAGCTTTTGCTTGTTTTAATCTAACTGATTCACCAGTGGAAAAAGCTACCGAACTGGCTCAGCTTTTGAATAAAGAAAAAATAGCTTTTATAAAAGAAGTAAAAAATTTTGGTCCTTATGTAAATTTTTATTTTGATTATGAAAAATTAGCACAAAAAATATTAGGGGATATTTTGCAAAATAAACAAAATAAATTTTTAAATATTGGTAAAAAAAGAAAAGTATTATTTGAATATCCTTCACAAAATACTCATAAAGAATTTCATATTGGTCATTTGCGTAATGTAGCAATCGGAAATACTTTGGTTGAACTTTATAAAAAAACTGATTTTAAAGTTATTACCATGAATTATATAAATGATTATGGAAATCATGTTGTAAAGTGTTTATGGTATATTTTAAATTATCATCCGGAAATTTTAAAAGATAAAAATAAACATAATCAAAAATTTTTAGGCGAAATTTACTCTGAAGCAAATAATTTTATCAAAGATCATCCTGAAATTGAAAACAATGTCAAAGATTTTCAAGTCAAATTTGAAAATCAAGATAAACAAATTCAAAAAGTTTGGCAAGAAACTCGTGACTGGAGCATAAAAGGTTTTACAAAAATTATGAAAGATTTGGATTTAAAACATGATGCCATTATTTATGAATCAGAAGTAAAAAACGATGGAAAAAAAATAGTTGATAAATTATTAAAAAATAAAATTGCCAAAATTGGTGAAGGCGGGGCAGTGATTGTTGATTTAAATAAATATAATTTGGATATTGCTTTATTAAGAAAAAGTAGTGGAGCTGGTTTATATATTACTGGAGATTTAGCTTTAGCTGAAAAAAAATTCAAAAAATATAAAATTGAAGAAAGTGTTTATATCACAGGATTGGAACAAGAATTTTATTTTAAACAATTGTTTAAAATTTTGGAATTGTCAGGTTTTAAAAAGAAAATGACCCATATCTCTTATGGTTTAATAAATTTAGCAAGTGGAAAAATGTCTTCTCGTGCGGGCAATGTAATTTTGTATGAAGATCTAAAAAATGAAATTTTTGCTAAAATTTTTTTGGAAACAAAACAAAAAAATCAAAATTGGTCAGAAGATAAAATAAAAAAAACAGTTGAAATATTAACTGATGCTGTTTTAAAATTTTATATGCAAAAGCATGAAGCGAAAAAAAATATTATTTTTGACATAAAAGAAGCGGTTAGTTTTGAAGGTTATAATGCTCTTTATGTTTTGTATTCTTTTGTGCGAATTAATAGTATTTTTAAAAAAATTAAAAATCTAAAAAATTTAAAACAAATTGATTTTTCGCTTTTAAAAGAAGCAGAAGAAAAAAAGATATTAGCTTTGTTAAATATTTATGATGAAATAATAATTAAAGCTCGAGAAAATTATAATCCGGCTGTAATTACAAAATATACTTTTGATTTAGCCCAAGCTTTTAATGATTTTTACGCTAAATATAATATTTTAAATAGTGAAGAAAATTTAAAACAAAGTCGTTTGTATTTGATCAAGGCTACACAGACAATTTTAGCTGATGCTTTAAAAATTTTAACAATTAAAACAGTAAAAGAAATGTAAAATTTTTTAGTTGCATAAATAATAAAAAAATATTATACTTTAAATATCTTAGATGAAATAAAAAGGTTAATACTATTCTACAATTTTACTACAAAGGGAGAACAATATTTTTTCAGCTCGTGGGCTGAATGTGAGTTCACCCACCTAATTTTTTAGGGGTAGTATTTAAACCTGTTTCATCTGGGATTATAAAAATCCGCTTATTTAGCGGATTTTTATATTTTTTTTGTTTATTGTTTGTTGATTTTTTTTGCGATAGTACGACGACAACCGGCACAAACTTTTTTTCCATCCAATTTTTGCAAATTGACTTTTTGTCTTTTTAAAGTTTTTATTTTTGAGTGGCTGCGGCTGGCTGATTTTTGTGATTTTTTTCCACAGATTTCGCATTTTGCCATATTTTTCTTGTTTAAGATAATAAAATTGTTTTTTTAATAAATATATATTATAATAATAAAGATTTTTTGTCAATACTCTTAAGAGTTAAGATTTAAAAGTTAAAAGATTTTTAAATATTTCTTGTTTTAAAGTCAGAAATTGATAAGTGAATAAAATTTTTTAATTTTGCATTTTTAATTTAATTATTATGGAAATTATCCAAATGTTATTTTTTTTCTTAATTATAGTTCCATCTTCAATTTTTCATGAATATGCTCATGCTTGGGCGGCAAATGAGCTTGGTGATCCAACTGCAAAATATGCAGGTCGTCTTAGTTTAAATCCAAAAGTTCATATTGATAAATGGGGAACAATTTTTATGCCACTTATTCTATTATTTTTAACTGGTGGCCGATTTTTGTTTGCCTATGCTAAACCAGTGCCTTATAATCCTTATAATTTAAAAAATCAAAAATGGGGTCCAGCTTTGGTGGCAATAGCCGGTCCATTATCAAATTTATTATTAGCTTTTTCTTTTGGGTTATTAATAAAATTTGTTCCATTTAGTTATGAAATACTTTCTTTTATTTATCTCATAGTTTACGCCAATGTACTTTTAGCTATTTTTAATTTAGTTCCGATTCCGCCGCTTGATGGATCAAAGATTTTATATGCAGTACTTCCAGATTCAATGTGGCAAATAAAACAATTTTTACAGCAATATAGTTTTGTTATTTTATTGTTTTTTATATTTTTTGGATTTGAGCTGATTATTCCGATTATTGATTTTTTAACTAATTTGTTTATTTAATTTTTTTATAAAAAATAGCTTAATTTAGCTAAAAAAGAGTAAATACTATTGACAAAATAAGAATTTTGTTGTATAGTTTTGCGTTGTTCTTTTGAAATAAATTGTTTTTTTATAATTTTTTATTGGAGAGTGAAATGAGAAAGTTTCTTGCTGTATTTTTTTTCGTTCTTGTTTACTTTTATGTGTCAATTGGTTTTTGGAATGGATCTTCTCTTGTTTATGAAAAAAATAAAGTCCTTGCAGAGGATTTTGTTGGAAAAGATTGGACTCGAAATTGTGAGAGAATTTCGGGAAAAATCCAATGTGGAGACTATTTTAAAAATCTTTTTGAAGAAACAGAAAAAACAATAAAAAATAACAGAGAAAAAGGAGTACAAATTTTCTCTGTTTCAGCCAGTTTGACTGGTTGGACAGATATCTATTGCAACACTTTTGATATCGTTGCAATGGATTTTTACTGGCCAGTTCGCTGGCTAGAAGAAAAAGGTTATATCGGGGTTCAGAAATGAGCCCTTTTTTTATTTAAGTTTTTTTACTTTTACTTACTTTTTAATCCCTTGACATTTTTTGTTGTTTAATGTATATTAGAAAAGCTTTTAAAAACATAAAGCGGAGTAATCTTAATTTATCAAATTAAGGTGAAGAAAAATTTTATTTTTTATAAAGATAAAATTTAACGCTAGGAATAATTTTCTTGCCATAATAGAAAAAATTTCCGAGCGTACCCTTATAGGGTATTTTTAATTTATTTAATATTCATAATTTTAAGCATAAAACTATGCCTACAATGAATCAAATATTGCGTAAAGGAAGAATCAGCAAAAAAACAAAATCTGCTTCTCCTGCTATGCAATTTACTTACGATAGTTTACATCGTGAGAAAACTTATTTAAGAAGGGGTTGTCCTTTCAAAAGAGGAGTTTGTACAAAAGTTTATACAGCTACTCCAAAAAAACCGAACTCAGCTTTACGTAAAGTTGCCAAAGTTCGTCTTTCAAATGGAACAGAAGTTATCGCTTACATTCCAGGTGAAGGTCATAATTTACAAGAACATTCAATCGTTCTTATTCGTGGTGGTCGTGTAAAAGATTTACCAGGTGTTCGTTATCATATTGTACGTGGTGTTTATGATACCCAAGGTATAGAAGGTCGAAAAAGAAGTCGTTCTGTTTACGGAACAAAGAGACCAAAAAAATAATTTATTAATTTAATAATAAAATACAAATATGCCAAGAGGAAAAAGAGCTCCAAAACGCATTATTGCGCCGGATTCGATTTACAACAGTGAATTGTTGGCTAAATTTATAAATTTCATAATGGAAGACGGAAAAAAATCCATTGCTCAAAAAATAGTATATGGTGCTTTGGAAGTTTTAGCAGATAAGAAAAAAGCCAATGCTTTAAAAGTTTTTGAAGATGCTTTAGAAGTAATTAAACCACAAGTAGAAGTAAGATCTCGTCGTGTTGGTGGAGCAAATTATCAAGTTCCAATGCCAGTTTCAAATAGTCGTCAAAATGCTTTAGCTTTTCGTTGGGTTACTTTAGCTGCAAAAGCTAGAAAAGGAAAAGATATGAAAGAAAAATTAGCTGCTGAATTACTTGATGCTTTAGAAGGAACAGGTGGAGCATTTAAGAAAAAAGAAGATGTTCATCGTATGGCTGAAGCTAATAAAGCTTTTGCCCATTTTGCTCGTTTCAGCAAATAATTAATTTAATAAATTAAATAAAAATATGGGTAGAGATTATCCTTTAGAGAAAATAAGAAACATAGGTATCATGGCTCACATTGATGCTGGTAAAACGACAGTAACTGAACGTGTCTTATTTTATACTGGAAAAAAACATAAAATCGGTGAAACTCATGATGGTGCAGCTGATATGGATTGGATGGCTCAAGAAAAAGAACGTGGTATTACTATAACTTCTGCTGCTACAACTTGTTTTTGGAAAAATCACAGAATCAATATTATTGATACACCAGGACACGTTGATTTTACTGTTGAAGTAGAAAGATCACTCCGTGTTTTAGATGGTGCTTGTGCTGTATTCGATGGATCACAAGGTGTAGAACCACAATCTGAAACAGTTTGGAAACAAGCTGATAAATACAATGTTCCTCGTCTTTGTTTTGTAAACAAAATGGACAAAACTGGAGCTGACTTTTTTATGAGTTTGAACTCAATTAAAGATCGTTTATCTCCAAACGCTTTTGCAATTCAATTACCAATTGGTTCAGAATCAGAATTTTCTGGAATAATTGATATTATTGATAGAAAAGCTTACAAATTTGAAGGAGATCATGGAATAAATATTATTGAAATTCCTGTTCCAGAAGATATGAAAAGTAAAGTTGAAGAATACCGTGCTTCTTTAGTTGAAAAAATTGCTGAAGCTAGTGATGAATTGATGAATAAATATTTAAGTGGTGAAGAATTTTCTATTGAAGAAATAAATAAAGGTATCAGAACGTTGGTTGTTAAAGATGAAATGTATCCTGTTTTATGTGGAACAGCTTTGCAAAATATTGGAGTTCAATTAATGCTTGATAAAGTTGTTGAATATTTACCATCACCATTAGACATTCCAAATATTGAAGCTCATGATCCTGATGATGAAGAAAAAAGAATAACAGTTAAAGCTGCGGATAATGAACCATTTACAGCTTTAGCATTTAAAATTGCTACTGATCCTTTTGTTGGAAAATTAGCTTTTTTCAGAGTTTACTCTGGAATTTTAAAATCAGGTAGTTATGTTTTGAATGCTAGTAACGGAAAAAAAGAAAGAATCGGTCGTATTGTGAGAATGCACGCTAATAATCGTGAAGAAGTAGATGAAGTATATGCTGGAGAAATTGCAGCTGCTATTGGTTTGAAGGAAACTACAACTGGAGATACAATTTGTGCGGAAAATAGACCAGTTGTTTTAGAAAAAATGGTTTTCCCTGAACCAGTTATTCATATTGCTATTGAACCTGCCTCAAAAGCTGATGCTGAAAAAATGAGTTTAGCATTACAAAAATTAGCTGAAGAAGACCCAACCTTTAGAGTACACACAGATGAAGAAACTCTTCAAACAATTATTTCTGGAATGGGAGAATTACATTTAGATATCATTGTTGATCGTATGAAAAGAGAATTTGGTGTAGTTGCTCAAGTTGGAGCTCCTCAAGTAGCATACAAAGAAACTATCAGACAAAGTGCTGAAGCTGAAGGAAAATATGTTAAACAATCTGGTGGTCGTGGACAATATGGTCATTGTTGGCTTAAAGTTGAACCAAAAGAACAAGGCACTGGTTTTGAATTTGTCGATGAGATCAAAGGCGGTGTAGTTCCTAGAGAATATATTCCAGCAATTCAAAAAGGTGTCAGAGAAGCTATGGACAAAGGTGTTGTCGCTGGCTATCCTTTACTTGATATCAAAGTTTCTTGTTTTGATGGAAGTTACCATGAAGTTGATTCATCAGAAATTGCTTTCAAATTAGCAGCTAGCATGGGTTTCCAAGCAGCAGTTAGAAAAGCTAATCCAGTTTTACTTGAACCAATTATGAAAGTTGAAGTTGTTACACCTGAAAATTATATGGGTGATGTTATTGGAGATTTATCTTCAAAAAGAGGACAAATCGAAGAAATGACTGATAGAGGAACTTCAAAAGTTGTAAAAGCTTTAGTCCCACTTGCTAGTATGTTTGGTTATGCAACATCTTTACGTTCTATGACTCAAGGTCGCGCTACATATTCTATGGAATTTGAAAAATATTCTGAATGTCCAAAAAATGTAGAAGCAGCTATTGCGGAAGGTAGAAAAAAATAATCATTTTTAAAAAAAAACAGATCTTATAAAAAAGGTCTGTTTTTGTTTAGATAATATTTTGACTTTTTATTTTTAATTTTATATACTCATTTTGATTTTAAAAATGAAATATATGAATTTTAATATTTTAACAATTTTTCCAAATATAATAAAAAATTATTCAGACGAATCTATTCTTGGCCGTGCTCAAAAAAATAATTTTATAAAAATACAAACGATTGATATTCGAGATTTTTCAAATAATAAACATAATAAAGTTGATGATACTATTTACGGTGGAGGAGCTGGAATGCTTATGAAACCAGAACCTATTTATGAGGCATTAAAATCAATTGGAGCAATTCCTTTTGCTAAAACAAATGGATTAAATAAAATAAAAAAGATTTTTAACGGTGATATTAAGAAAAAGAAAAAAACAATTTTATTATCTCCTCGGGGAAAAAAATTTGATCAAAAAATGGCAGAAAAATTTTCTGGGCTTGATGAATTAACAATGATTTGTGGACGTTATGAAGGTGTAGATCAAAGAGTAGTTGATAATATGATTGACGAAGAAATTTCTGTTGGTGATTTTGTTTTGGCTGGAGGTGAACTCGGGGCATTAATCATAATTGAAGCAACTTCAAGACTTATAAATGGAGTGCTCGGGAATGAAGAATCTTTGTTGGAAGAAAGTCATAATGAAATTGGAAAAAAAGAATATCCTCAATATACAAAACCAGAAAATTTTTTGGGGTTAAAAGTTCCAGAAGTTTTACTTAGTGGAGATCATAAAAAGATAAAGGAATGGCGAGAAAATAATGAAAAATAAATTATGAAAGATGGTAATTTTTTTTACGAACAATATAATAAATTAAATTGGATTAAACAGAAAAATAATAAAATAAATTATTCAGTCATGGATTTTATTATTGATAATATTTTTTTGAAGGATAAAATTGAAAATATAAAGATTTTTGATATAGGTTTTGGAACAGGAAATTTTTTTGAAAAAATAGAAAATAAAATAAATAATTTTTCTAAAAAAAATATTATAGCTGGATGTGAACCAGCAATAAAAAATTATAAATTTGTTAAAAATAAAATAACAAAATTTAAAAATATAAAATTAAAAATTTCTAACAAATCTTTTTTGGAAACTAGTTTTAAAAATAAATTTAATTACATAGCAGCAATTTATGTTTTTCCTCATTTTGTTGTAAAAGATTTTTCAAAAATTATTAAAAAAATAAAGATAATGTTAGAAAAGAAAGGTAAATTTATATTAGTTATTAGTAAAGATTTAGATCTAAAAAATAATGAAATAGTGAATGACAAAAAATATAATTTTATCAATCAAGAAGACTTTGTTTTTAAAGGTAAAAAATATAAACAATTTCTTCATACAACTAAAATAAAAAATGTTGGAAACATAGCCGGTTATCGGAGATCTGAACAATTTTATATTGATTTATTTTTGAAAAATGATTTTAGTTTAATAGAAAAAAAATATATTAAAAATAATGAATTTAATTCAGCTGTACTAGTATTTTCTAGAAAATAATAAGTTAAAAAAGACCATTTTTATTCATCATTTTTTGACTTTTGAATTTTTAATTTTGAATTGCCAGAGTTATCCCCAAGTTGTGTATAAAAAATCACTTGACAAAAAAAACAATTTTATATATCATAAAGCTCACGTTAAAGTATTATAAATTTATTACAATTTAAACTTTTCTAAAGTCCTTTAAAAAGGAAACTAAGTAAAAGGAAAGAGTAACTAATTCACCTTTTAATTTTCATTGAATTAAAGTGTGAAACAGGTTTCTCTTTTTTTATAAAAAGAAAACCGGCACTTTACAATATAAATGTGACAAAAACCAAATTGAATCGTTTATTCTAAATAACAAAAATTTTTAACTTATTTCTTTAGGAAATAAGATGATCAATTCTTGATTAATTTCAAGAAAAAATCTCAATTTAATTGAGAGTTTGATCCTGGCTCAGGATGAACGTTGGCGGTGTGTCTAAGGCATGCAAGTCGAGCGACGTACTTTTAGCTTGCTAAAAGGGTACGAGCGGCAAACGGGAGAGTAACACATTGGTAACCTACCTCTAAGACAGGAATAGCTCATCGAAAGATGAATTAAAACCTGATAGTCATAAGGGATGAAAATCTACTTATGTAAAACTTCGGTGCTTAGAGAGGGGCCTATGTCTGATTAGCTAGTTGGTAAGGTAATGGCTTACCAAGGCAATGATCAGTACCGGGCGTGAGAGCGTGACCCGGCTCACTGGGACTGAGATACGGCCCAGACTCCTACGGGAGGCTGCAGTCAAGAATATTCCACAATGCCCGAAAGGGTGATGGAGCGACACCGCGTGCAGGAAGAAGCCCCTCGGGGCGTAAACTGCTTTTCTTAGGGAAGAATTTGTGACGGTACCTAAGGAATAAGAGGTTGCTAACTCTGTGCCAGCAGCAGCGGTAATACAGAGACCTCAAACGTTATCCGGATTCATTGGGCGTAAAGCGTCCGCAGGTTGTTTAATAAGTCAATGGTCAAATTTTCAGGCTTAACTTGGAAACTGCTGTTGATACTATTAGACTAGAGGATGGAAGAGGCACACGGAACGGTTGGTGTAGTAGTAAAATGCGTTGATATCAACCGGAACACCAAAGGCGAAGGCAGTGTGCTAGGACATCTCTGACACTCATGGACCAAAGCGTGGGTAGCGAATGGGATTAGATACCCCAGTAGTCCACGCCCTAAACAATGCGTACTAGGTATTGGAAGTATCGACCCTTCCAGTGCCGTTTTAAAAAGCTAACGCGTTAAGTACGCCGCCTGGGGAGTACGGCCGCAAGGTTAAAACTCAAAGGAATAGACGGGGACCCGCACAAGCGGTGGATCATGTGGTTTAATTCGATGATACGCGGCGAACCTTACCAAGGCTTGACATGTAGCTGCAAGCCCGATGAAAATCGGGCCGCCTTCGAGGGCGCTACACAGGTGCTGCATGGTTGCCGTCAGCTCGTGCCGTGAGGTGTACCCTTAAGTGGGGTAACGAGCGCAACCCTCGTCTTGTGTTAAATGTACACAAGAGACTGCCTCCGCAAGGAGGAGGAAGATGAGGACGACGTCAAATCAGCATGGCTCTTACGTCTTGGGCTACACACATGATACAATGGTCGGTACAAAGGGTTGCCAAACCGCGAGGTGGAGCTAATCCCAAAAAACCGATCTCAGTTCGGATTGCAGGCTGCAATTTGTCTGCATGAAGTTGGAATCGCTAGTAAACGTGCATCAGACACGGCACGTTGAATACGTTCTCGGGTCTTGTACTCACCGCCCGTCACACCACGAAAGTTGGCAATACCCGAAGGCTCTCATTAGAGGGACGAAGGTAGGGTCAGTGATCAGGGTGAAGTCGTAACAAGGCATCCGTAGCGGAAGCTGTGGATGGATCACCTCCTTTCTGGAGTTATTTTATCGGAAGATAAAATAATGTCGACTTGTTCTGAATATGATTCAGGATGAGGCTTAGTTAAACGATTTCTTATTGTGTTTTTGTCACGTTCATGTTGTAAAGAATTAAAATCTCCTGTAAAATGGAGTTTTTTTTATTATTTTTTTTCTTGACTTAAAATAAAAAAAAAGTTAAAATGTATTTAATTTATTTTTAATTTTTTTAAAAAAATATGTCTGATTTTGATAGATTGTTAAAATTAGCCCAAAAAACAAATGGAAAAATTTTCATCTATGATAAATGTGGAGGCAGACACATGCTTTTGCTTGATTGGAAAGAATACGAAGAAATTGTAGAATTTCAAGAAGAGATAGATGAACAATTAAAAGATTATGGTGGGGTTTCTGATTTAATTAAAAAAAATAATCTTTCTGAAAAACAATTGATCGAAAAAATAAATAAAGATATAGCTATTTGGAAAGCAAAACAAGATGAATTAAAACAAAAAGAAGAAGCTGTTGATATTGAAAATGAATTTCTCAAAAAAGAATGGCATAGTATCTCAGAAATTTTAAATGAAAAAAAACAAAATAACATAAAAAAAGATGGTAGTGAAATAAAACTTGATGAACTGCTTGAAATAAAACAAAATAAAAATGAATTTGAAATTGATAAAATGATAGATGAAACAGATTATAGTGAAAAACGGAATATACCTTTTGTTGAACGAGAAGATGAAAAAGATACTATTGGCAGTTTTGAAGATAAAAAAGAAGATGAAAATGACGATGAAGAACCAATTTTTTTTGAAGAACCAATATAAAATTAAAAACAGGGGCTAACCTGTTTTTAATTTGGGGAAAACAATTGTTTTGCCTCTTGACTTATTTTTAAAAATTTAATATAATTTATCTCGTCATTTTAAAAGTGATTTTTTTGTAAATTTTTTTATACAAAAAATTTTTAAAATAATTTAGATTCACCGTTGGATAAAAAACTATATCTGACCATTCAGGATAGTGCGGTATAACATAACTACCATATAATAATATGGCAGAATTTCAAAGATCAAAACCACATGTAAATGTGGGAACAATTGGTCACGTAGACCATGGTAAAACTACTCTCACAGCAGCAATTTTGAAAGTTGCTGCAGCTAAAGGTTTAGTTGCTCAAAAAAAAGATATAAATGAAATTGACGCTGCACCTGAAGAAAGAGAACGTGGTATTACTATTGCGACAGCACACGTTGAATATGAGACTGAAAAACGTCACTATGCACACGTTGATTGTCCAGGACATGCTGATTATGTAAAAAACATGATTACTGGTGCCGCTCAAATGGACGGAGCTATTCTTGTTGTTTCTGCTGCAGACGGTCCAATGCCTCAAACTAGAGAACATATTTTGTTAGCTCGTCAAGTAGGAGTACCTTATATCGTAGTTTTCTTAAACAAAGTAGATCAAGTATCTGATCCAGAATTGATTGACCTTGTTGAAGAAGAAGTAAAAGATTTATTAAAAAAATATGAATTCCCTGGAGATATAACTCCTGTTATCCGTGGTTCAGCTTTAAAAGCTTTAGAAAATCCAGAAGATGAAGCTGCTAGTGCTCCTATTATGGAATTATTAAAAGCTTTAGACGAATATATTCCTGAACCAAAAAGAGATTTAGACAAAGATTTCTTATTACCTATTGAAGATGTATTTTCAATTGAAGGCCGTGGTACTGTAGTAACTGGTCGTATTGAAAGAGGAGTTGTTAAAATTGGTGATGAAGTTGAAATCGTAGGTATGAAAACTGAAACCTCAAAAACAACAGTTACTGGTATTGAAATGTTTAACAAAAGTTTAAGTCAAGGACAAGCTGGAGATAATGCTGGAATTTTACTTCGTGGTACAAAAAAAGAAGATGTAGAACGTGGTCAAGTTTTAGCTAAACCAAACACAATTCATCCTCATACAGAATTTGAAGCTGAAGTTGTAGCTTTGACAAAAGAAGAAGGTGGAAGACACAAACCTTTCTTTAATGGTTATAAACCTCAATTTTATATTCGTACAACTGATGTAACTGGAGAAGTATTTTTACCTGAAGGAGTAGAAATGGTTATGCCAGGAGATACTGCAAAATTGAAAATAAAATTGATTGTTCCAGTAGCTATGGAAGAACAAATGCGTTTTGCTATCCGTGAAGGTGGTAGAACTGTAGGTGCAGGTGTTGTAACAAAAATTATTAATTAATAAAAAGATAATTTAATCCCGTCCTTTTGCTAGGGCGGGATTAAAAAAATCTTTTAATAGTTCATTATTTAAAATATGTCAGAAAATAAAAAACAAGAACAAGGTCCAAAAATGCGCATAAAAATTAAAGCGTATGATCATAAAATTATTGATGAAGCTACCAAAACTATCATTGATACAGCTGAAAGAAATAACGCAAAAGTTTTAGGTCCAGTACCATTACCAACATCAATAAATAAATTTAGCGTAAATAGAGCTACTTTTGTTCATAAAACAGCTCAAGAACAATACGAAATGAGAACTCATAAAAGACTAATTGATATTTTAGAAACAAATCCAAAAGCTATTGACGCTCTCATGAATTTAAATTTACCTAGCGGTGTTGATGTTGAAATCAAAATGATTTAAAACAAAAAAGCGTTGTGGATATTTGTTTGTTATTTACTATTGACAAAAAGTTAAAATTGAGATAAAATAATCTCACATTAAAAATCAAACATTTTTTTTAAAGACAAATAAGATTTTCTTGTCTAAAATAAGAGAAAAACATTTGTTAGAAAAAAAACTGTCGGAGAAAATTCATTACATAAATTTTTAATAAAAAGCCTATACCCATTAATGCTAAAGGCTAGAAGTGAGAATATTATTTTTTTTGTATATTCACTTCTAGTTTTTTGTTTAGAAGATTTATACACAAATTGTTTATAAAAATATGAAATTTATCATCGGAAAAAAAATTGAAATGACACAGGTTTTTCGTGAAGACGGAGCCGTTGTTCCTGTCACAAAAATTGTGGCTGGCCCTTGCATTATTTCTCAAGTAAAAACAAAAGAAAAAGACAATAATGATTCTGTCCAATTGGGTTTTGGCAGTCAAAAAATTTTTAGATTTAACCAAGCTCAAAAAGGACATTTAAAAGATATTCATTTAAGTGAGGACAAAAATAATTCTGTCCGTTTTTTACGTGAATTTAAAAATAATAATGATCTTAAAAAAGGTGATATATTTGGGGCTGAAATTTTTTCTGTTGGAGAAAAAGTTCAAGTTACTGGAATGAGTAAAGGAAAAGGTTTTCAAGGTGTCGTTAAAAGACATGGATTTTCTGGTTCTTTAGCAACACATGGTCATAAAGATCAATTAAGAATGCCTGGTTCTATCGGAGCAACTGGTCCACAAAGAGTTTTTAAAGGTATGAGAATGGGCGGACATATGGGTGATGCTCAAGTAACTGTAAAAAATTTAGAAGTAGTTAAAATTGATTTAAACAATAACGAAATTTATTTAAAAGGAGCTGTCCCAGGAGCAAGAAATTCTTTGCTTTATATTTTTACAGATGAAGGTAAAATAGACCCAAGAAAAGATAATAAAAAAACAGAAACTGTAAATAATGTAGAAAATTCTGTTGAAGAAAATGTTAATGAAACAAAATAAAACATCATAAATTAAAAAGAGAAAAATTCAAGCTAAAATAAAAAATATGACAAAAATAGCAGTTTATAATTTAAAAGGCGACAAAGTAAAAGATTTGGATTTAAACAAAGAAGTTTTTGATGTTGAAATTAAAAAAAGTCTTATCCATCAAGTTTTTGAAGCTTTGCGTGCTAATGCTAGACAACCTTGGGCTTATACAAAAGACAGAGGAGAAGTTAGTGGAGGTGGAAAAAAACCTTGGAAACAAAAAGGAACTGGAAGAGCCCGTCATGGTTCAAACAGATCACCAATTTGGGTTGGTGGAGGTATTACTTTTGGTCCAACAAATTTAAGAAATTACAAACAAAAAATAAATAAAAAAATGAATAGAAAAGCTTTTGCAATGTGTCTTGATAATAAAATTAAAGCTGATAAATTATTTATTTTTGAACAATTTGGTGCTGAACCAAAAACAAAAGAAATGGAAGATGTATTTAAAAAAATTAACATTTCTTTGAAAAAAAGTTTGTTTGTAGCAAATGAAAATGATGCAAAAACAGTTTTGGCTGTAAGAAATTTAAAGGATTTAAATATTATCAGAGCTCAAGATTTGAATGTTTTGAATCTTCTATCAAATAAAAATTTAATCATGTCTTTAGATTCATTTAAAATTTTAGAGAATCGTTTAGCGAAAAAATAAAATTATATGGGTATTATAAATAAATTATCAAAAACAAAAACTAAAGAAATAAAAAAGGCTGAAAAACCTGTAAAAAATGAAGAAAAGAAAGAAGTTAAAAAAAATAATAAAACAGGTTTGGCTTATAGAGTTTTGCAAAAAACAGTTATTAGTGAAAAAGCCACTAGATTAGAAATGCAAAATAAATATGTTTTTGTTGTAAACAGAAAAGCTACCAAAGAAGATGTAAAAAAAGCAATTAAAAATCTTTTTGGTATTCAAGCAAAATCAGTTTCAATGATAAATGTTGAAGGTAAAAAGAAAAGATTTGGAGTAACTTCTGGTAAAAAAAGTGATTATAAAAAAGCTATCGTTTCTTTGCCAAAAGGCAAATCTATTCATATCCATGAAGGAGTATAATAAACAGGAAATAAAAAAATAATATGGCAGTAAAATTATACAAACCAACAACAGCAGGAAGAAGAAAATCAAGTGTTCAGGATTTTTCTGATATCACAAAAACAAAACCAGAAAAATCATTAACAGTTTTCTTAAAAACACATGCTGGAAGAAATAACCAAGGTAGAATAACCGTTCGTCATAAAGGTGCTGGAGTAAAAAAATTATATAGACTAGTAGATTTTAGACAAAACAAATATGACTTGGAAGCAAAAGTAATCGCAATTGAGTATGATCCAAATCGTAGTTCAAGAATTGCTTTAATTGAATATGTTAGCAATAAAGAAAAATCTTATGTAATTGCCCCTGATGGATTAAAAGTTGGTGATTTAGTAATATCTTCAAAAAATAAAATTGAACCTAAAACAGCTTATAGAATGCCTTTGGAATATATTCCAGCTGGTATGTTTGTTTATAACGTTGAATTAGAACCTGGAAAAGGTGGACAAATAGCAAGAGGAGCAGGAATAGGAGCACAATTAATGGTTATTGAAGGAAAATATGCTCAATTAAAAATGCCTTCTTCAGAAATAAGAATAGTTAAAAAAGAATGTTTAGCTAGTATTGGTCAAGTAAGTAATTCTGATTGGAAATTAATTAGATGGGGAAAAGCTGGTCGCAGCAGACACAGAGGTATTAGACCAACAGTTAAAGGAAAAAATATGAACCCGGTAGACCATCCACATGGAGGTGGTGAAGGACATTCTCCTATCGGTTTAAAAGCTCCAAAAACAAAATGGGGTAAACCAGCCTTGGGGGTTAAAACAAGAAAACCAAGAACTAGTGATAAATTTATTTTACAAAGAAGAAAAAATAAGAGAAAATAATAAAAAATATGTCAAGAAGTTTAAAAAAAGGTCCTTATATCGATCAAAAATTGGTTGATAAAGTCAAAAAAGCAATTGAAACAAAAGATAAAAAACCAATTAAAACTTGGGCGAGAGCTTGCACTATTACTCCTGAAATGGTTGGTTTTACTTTTTTAGTCCACAATGGAAAGAATTTTCTTGATGTATTTGTTGAAGAAAATATGGTTGGTCATAAATTAGGTGAATTTTCTTTTACTAAAAAATTTATAAATCATGGTGGTAAAATGGCTAAAGAAGAAAAGAAATAAAAAATAAAAATATGCAAGTAAAAACAACAGCAAAATTAAACAATTTAAGAATGAGTCCACAAAAAGTGAGATTGATTGTTGATTTAATTCGTGGTCTTTCGGTTGAAGAAGCATTAACTCAGTTACAATTTTCATCTAAAAATGCTGCTTTGCCTGTTAAAAAATTATTAAAATCGGCTATAGCTAATGCAAAACATAATCATAATTTAAAAATTGAAACATTAAAAATTGATTCAATTAGAGTTGATGAAGGTAAAACTTTGTATAGATGGATGCCTAGGGCTATGGGAAGAGCTACACCACTTAGAAAAAGAAATTCTCATATTATTTTAGTTTTGGTTGGCGATCAAGAACAAAAAGAAGAAACAAAAAATGAAGAAAAAAAAGTAAAGGCTAAAAAAGAAACAGTTGTAAAGAAAACAAAGACAATAGTTAAAGAAAGAAAAACTGAAAAAAAAGACACAAAAACAAAAAAAACAAAAATTTTAAAAGAAAATAATAAATAGTTTATGGGTCATAAAGTACATCCAAAAATTCACAGAATAGGTGTTTTGTTTCCATGGAGTTCACGTTGGGTAGGAAAAAATAACTACAAAACTTATTTGGAAGAAGATATTAATATTCGTGAATATTTGAAAAAAATATTTAAAGAAGCATTGATAGACGAAGTATTCATTGAACGTGGTCCAAAAAATATGACCATAACTATTTTTGCTGCAAAACCTGGAATAATTATAGGTAGAGGTGGACAAGGTTTAGATGATTTAAGAAAAAATATTGAAAGACAATTTTTAAAAATGTCAGTAAAAGTAAAATTAAATATTCAAGAAGTAAAAAATCCTTCTCATTCAGCTGAAGTTATAGCTCAATTGGTTGCTAAAGATATCGAAAATCGTATGCCTTTTAGAAGAGTTATGAAAAATTCAATTGAACGAGTTATGAAATCAGGAGTTGAAGGTATAAAAATATCTCTTTCTGGTAGATTAAACGGAGTTGAAATTGCTCGTAGAGAAACTCTTTCTTCTGGAAAAATACCTTTAATTACTTTAAGATCAAATGTTGATTATAGTAATCGTGAAGCCGACACACTTTATGGAAAAATTGGAGTTAAAGTTTGGATTTATAAAGGAGAATCTTTTTCAATAATTGATAAATTAGCTGAAAAAAAAGAAGCTCTAAAAAATGATAGAGGTTTTAAAAAAACTAATAGAAGAAATATAAATAAATAATATGTTGATACCAAAAAAAGTAAAACATAGAAAATGGCATAAACCAAGAAGAATGAATAAAGGTTGTGCTTCACGCACTAATACTGTTGCTTTTGGTGCTTTTGGTTTGAAAGCTATTTCTCATTCTTGGGTAACTTCAAGACAAATAGAAGCAGCTCGTAGAGTTTTGACTCGCTACATAAAACGTTCAGGAAAAATTTGGATTAGAATTTTTCCAGATAGACCTGTTACAAAAAAAGGTAGCGAAGTACCTATGGGTAAAGGTAAAGGTTCTCCGGATCATTATGTTTGTACAGTTAAACCTGGAACTGTTATGTTTGAAATGTCAGGTATACCAGAAGACCAAGCTAAAGAAGCTTTAGAAAGTGCAAAACATAAATTACCAATAAAGGCTGTGGTAGTTAAAAAAAATTAAGACAAACATATGGATTATAAAGAATTAAAAAATAAAGGTTTAAAAGAATTACACGAATCTTTGGCTGAAAATAGAGAAGAACTCAGATCTTTGCGTTTTGAAGCTAGTGAAAACCAATTAAAAAATGTTAAAAAAATAGATAAAATAAAAAAAGATATCGCCAGAATTTTAACTTTTATAAATTCTAAAAAATAATTAATTTTATGGAAAAGACAGAAAATAAAAATAAAAGAAAATTTGATGGTCAGGTAGTCAGTGCTAAAACTGAAAAAACTATCACTGTTTTGGTTAAGACAAAAAAAATGCATCCTAAATATAAAAAACAATATTTAGTATCAAAAAAATTTGCAGTTCATGATGAACAATCTTTAGCAAAAGAAGGCGATCTAGTTTTATTTGAAGAATGTCGTCCAATTAGTAAAACAAAGAAATGGAAACTAAGCAAAGTTTTAAATACAAAATAAAATATTTATATGATTCAACACAGAAGCATACTAAAAGTAGCAGACAATAGCGGAGCCAAAAAACTTATGTGTATAAGAGTTCTTGGTGGTTATAAAAAACGTTTTGCCATAATTGGTGATATTGTTACTTGTAGTGTAAAAGAGGCCATACCAAGAGCCGCAGTTAAAAAAGGTGAAGTGGTTCATGTGGTTATAGTTAGACAAAGAAAAGAATTAAGAAGAAAAGACGGCACTTACATTCGTTTTGATGAAAATGCTGCTGTTATAATTGACAAAAAAAATAAAGAGCCTAAAGGTACTCGTATTTTTGGACCGATAGCTAGAGAAATTAGAACAAAAGGATATCAGAAAATTGTTTCATTGGCTCCGGAAGTAGTATAATTTATAAAAAATAAAAAATATGAAAATAAAAACAGGCGACAATGTAAAAATATTATCAGGAAAAGATAAAGGAAAAACTGGTAAAGTTATCCAAGTTTTGTTTAATGAAAAAAAACAACAAAATTTAGTTGTAGTAGAAGGAGTAAATATTTTAAAAAAACATATGCGTTCCGGAAAAAGAGGAGAAAAGGGTCAAGTAATAGAATTACCAGCTACTATGGATATAAGTAATGTGCTTTTGATTGAAGCTAAAACAAAAAAAACAACAAGAGTCGGTTATACTAAAGAAGGACAAGATAAAAAAAGAATTTCAAAAAAGACAAAAGAATTAATTGATTAATAAAAAAATTATGAAATCAAATTTATATAAAAAATATAAAGAAATAGTACCTCTCTTAAAAGATGAGCTGGGTTTAGCAAATATAATGCAAGTTCCAAAAATAGAAAAGGTGATTATTAATGTTGGTTATGGTAGACATAATAAAGAAAAAGCTTATATTGAAAGAATAGAAGAAACAATAAAAATAATTACTAGCCAAAAACCAATAAGAAATTTGGCAAAAAAATCAATCTCTAACTTTAAAATTAGAGAAGGAGCTCCAGTAGGTTCATCAGTGACTTTGAGAGGAGATAAAATGTATGATTTTTTATATAAATTAATAAATTTTACATTACCTCGTGTAAAAGATTTTCGAGGATTGAATCCAAAAAGTTTTGATGGTAGAGGAAATTATACAATTGGATTTAAAGAACAATTAGCTTTTCCAGAAATTAGTGGTGATGCTGCTGATCAAATTCATGGTTTAGAAGTAGTTATCAGTACTAGCGCAAATGATAATAAAACAGGACGCGCTTTATTGGAAAAAATAGGTTTACCATTTAAAAAAGATAAGTAATTTAAATATGGCTACACAAGGACAAAAAGCAAAATCAAATAGAACACCAAAATTTAGCACTAGAAAAGTTAATCGTTGTTGGAAATGCGGAAGAAAAAGAGGATATATGAGAAAATTTGGAATTTGCCGTATCTGTTTTAGAGAAATGGCTAATAAAGGAATGATTCCAGGTGTTAAAAAATCTAGTTGGTAGACTGATTTTAATATATTAATAATAAAAAATAATTTAAAATTTTAATAAAATATCATTATGATGACTGACCCAATAGCAGACATGCTTACAAGAATAAGAAATGCTCAGATGTCAAAAAAGCAAAATGTTGAAATACCTTTTTCAAAGCTTAAATTTGCTCTAGCAAATATTCTTTTAAAAGAATCTTATTTAAACAAAGTAGAAAAAACGGAAGAGAATCCTGCTATGATTCGTATTGAATTAAAATATGCGGAAAATAAACAACCGGCAATAACTTCTTTGGTTAGAGAGAGTAAACCTGGACACAGAGTTTATAAAAAATCTACAGAAATGCCTAATATTTTGAATGGTTATGGATTAGCTGTTGTTTCAACTTCGAAAGGAATTATGTCAGCTAAAGAAGCAAAAAAACAAGGTCTTGGCGGCGAAATAATCTGCTCTTGTTATTAATTTTAATTTTTTTATTATGTCCAGAATAGGAAAAAAGACAATAGAAATACCACAAGGCGTAAATGTTGAAATAAAAGACAAAACAATTTTCGTCCAAGGTTCTAAAGGTAAATTGGAAAGAAAAATAAATGATCTAATTACTATAAATAAAAATGATAATTTTTTATCAGTTTCTGTAAAAAATGAAGAAGATAAAAAAGAAAGATCTCTTTGGGGAACATATGCTAGTCATATACAAAATATGATAGATGGTGTTACAAAAGGTTTTACAAAAGTTTTAGAAATAAATGGAGTTGGTTATAAAGTTGCGATGCAAGGTAAAGATTTAAAATTAGAATTAGGTTTTTCTCATCCAGTAATTTTTAAAATACCTGAAGTTGTTGAAGTAAAAGTAGAAAAAAATCAAATTACTCTTTTTTCAGCTGACAAAGAATTGTTAGGAATTACAGCTGCTGAAATCAGAGCATTGAGAAAACCAGAACCATACAAAGGAAAAGGAATAAAATATCTTGATGAAATAATTAGAAAAAAAGCCGGAAAAACAGCATCTAAAGGTGAATAATTTTTAAAATATGAAAAATAATACAAAAACAATAAAAAAAATCAGAAGACATGCTAGAATTAGAGCTATCGTAAAAGGTACAAAACAAAGACCTAGACTTAGCGTTTTTAGAAGTTTAACAAAATTGAATATACAACTTATTGATGATAATGAAGGAAAAACTTTAGCTTGTGTCAATGATAAAAATACTGATATAAAAAAAGGTGATGTTGGAGAAAGAAAAGGCAAAATTGCTCAAAGTTATTTATTAGGTAGAGCTTTGGCAGAAAAAGCAAAAGAACTTAAAATTACTGAAGTTGTTTTTGATAGAGGTGGAAATTTATATCACGGTAGAGTAGCTGCTGTAGCCGAAGGAGCTCGTGATGGCGGTTTAAAATTTTAATTTTTAAATATACAATTTTGAAAAAGTATGCCAAATTTTAAAAGAAAAAAACAATCTAATGAAAAAAAAGAAAAACCTGAATTTGATCAGGCTATAGTAGATTTAGCTAGAGTAACTCGTGTTACAAAAGGCGGAAAACATCTAAGTTTCCGAGCTTGTATTTTGATCGGAGATAGAAAAGGACGTGTAGGTTATGGAATACAAAAAGGAAAAGATGTACAAATCGCAGTAGAAAAAGCATTGTTACAAGCAAAAAAGAATATTATTAATATACCTTTTAATGATGTAACAATTCCTCATAGAGTTGAAGCTAAATTTAAATCTGGAAAAGTAATGATCAAACCAGCTCCTAAAGGAAGTGGTATTATTGCTGGAAGTTCTGTTAGAATGGTTTTAGAATTAGCTGGAGTACCAAATGCTTCTGCTAAATTATTAGGAAAGACAAATAACAAAATAGTTAATGTTAAAGCTGCTTTTGAAGCTTTACAAAGTTTTAAACCAGAAGCTGTTAGAATAATGAACAGTAGAAAAGCAAAAGTTGACTCAAAAGTTGAAGAAAAAATAGAAATAAAAAAAGAAACTAAAATCAAAAAAAATGTTAAAGAAAATGTTGAAGTAAAAAAAGAAATTACAAAAATATCAACTAAGAAAAAAGATTCAAAAAAATAATTAGATTTATATGATTTTAGACGCATCAAAAATTTCATCTGGTAAAAGAGTTAAAAAAAATGTAAAGAGATTAGGTAGAGGAAATGGTAGTGGAAAAGGGAGCTATTCTGCTAGAGGATTAAAAGGCCAAAAAGCTCGTTCTGGTGGTAAAGGTGGACTTACAAAACATACTCTTAAAAGACAAATACAACAAATTCCTAAAGTTAGAGGTTTTAATAGTATAAAAAATAAACCTGAAGTGATAACTTTAACAGTGTTGGAAAAAAATGCTGTAGACGGAAAAGAAATTAATATTTTTTTCTTAAAAGAAAAAGGTTTAATTAAAAATATTAAAAACGGAGTTAAAATTGTTGGCTCTGGAGAATTAAAGAAAAAACTTATTGTAAAAAATTGTCTTGCGACAAAAAAAGCTGCCGAAGCTATAGAAAAGGCAGGCGGTAAACTGGTATTCTAAAATGCCAGTTTGTTGTTAAATTAATTAAAGTAGAAATAATTTTATGATCGAAAATTTAAGAAAAATTTGGAAGATAAAAGATTTGAGAAAGAAAATTATTTTTGTTATCTCAATGCTTGTTATATTTAGATTAGCAGCTCATATCCCAATTCCTGGAATAAATACAGAAAATCTTAAAGCTTTTTTAGAAGGAAATCAAGTTTTAGGTTTATTAAATATGTTTTCAGGTGGTACTATGGAAAATTTTTCTATAGTTATGCTTGGTGTAGCTCCTTATATTACAGCTTCAATTATTTTCCAATTATTAGCAATGGTAGTTCCTAGTCTTGAAGAATTAACAAAAGAAGGTGAATCAGGACAAAAGAAAATTAATACTTACACTAGAATAGCTACTGTTCCTTTAGCTTTGTTACAAGCTTTTGCTATGATTAAATTATTGAATCAATCACAACAAAATATTTTTGCTGATCTAAATACTTTTACTTATATAGCAATAATGTTAACTATCAGTGCAGGTACAATGTTTTTGATGTGGATAGGAGAACTTATAACTGAAAATAAAATCGGCAATGGAGTTTCTTTATTAATCTTTGCTGGAATAGTTTCTTCTTTTCCAGGTACTCTACAAAAATTCATTATTAACTATAATCCATCCCAATTATACATGTACTTACTTTTTGCTGGTTTGGCTGTATTAACAATAGTGGGTGTGGTTATTATAAGCGAAGGACAAAGAAATATTCCAGTAACTTATGCTAGACAAACTCGTGGTGGTAGAACATTTGGTGGAAATAGTTCCCATTTACCTTTACGAGTAAATATGGCTGGGGTTATACCGATTATCTTTGCAATTTCTGTTGTTTTGTTTCCTTCAATGATTTCTCAATTTTTTGTAAATTATAGTGGAATTATTGGTAGATTAGCAAATTTTACTATAAAAGTTTTTAACAACCAATTAATTTACGGAATAGTATATTTTGTCTTGGTATTTGGTTTTACTTATTTTTATACAGCAGTTATTTTTCATCCAAAAAAAATGGCGGAAAATCTTCAAAGACAAGGAGCCTTTATTCCTGGTATCAGACCTGGTTCTCAGACAGAAGAATATTTGGAAAAAACAATGTCAAAATTACTTTTTTCTGGAGCTAGTTTTCTAGCTGTAATAGCGATTTTACCTTTTGTTTTTCAAGCTTTCTCAGGATCACAATCTTTAGTTATTGGTGGTACTAGTTTGTTAATCGTGGTTTCAGTTGCTATAGAAACATCAAAACAAATATCTTCTCAAATCAAGATGCACGAATACGATAAGGTCTAAAAAAACAAAATTAAAAAATAAAAAATAATCTTAAATTTAAGATTATTTTTTATTTTTTAATTTTATAAAAAGTTTAAAATAATTTAAACATTAATTTATTTAAAAAGTAAAAAAATTAGCTTATCTTAATAAGGGTGTAACAAATTGACAATTATATAATTATATGATATAATTTTTTTGCGAATAAAATTGCGAACTACCCATTGTTTGGATTTTATTTGTAGTTTATTAAAATATATCAGAAGTGATATGGCAGAACAAGACGTTCAATTTTTAGAATTCGTCGTAAAGGCGATAGTAAATAACCCAAATGCGGTTAAAGTAAATCGTTCAGTAGATGAACGTGGAGTACTTATGACACTAGACGTAGACCCAAGTGATATTGGCTATGTAATTGGTCGTCATGGTAATACAGTGCGCGCAATAAGAACTTTATTAAAAGTTGTTGGTGCAAAAAATAACTCATTGGTTAACTTAAAAATTAATGAACCAGAAGGTGGAAGAAGAACAAAAACATCTGTTTCAGATGATATTGATACTAGCGCTGTAGATGCTCTAAATATCTAAAAATAAAAAATAAAAATCCGCTAACAGCGGATTTTTAAATATAAAATAAAATCACCTTTTAAAGGTGATTTTTGTTTTATTCAATAATTTTATCTATAAGTCCGTAGTCCATAGCTTCTTTTGCAGACATAAAATAATCACGATCTGAATCTTTTTCGATTTGTGCCAAATCTTTTCCAGTGTGCTTTTGTAAAATTTTGTTTAATTGGTCTTTTGTTTTTAAAATTCTTTCAGCATGTATTTTTATATCACTGGCTTGTCCTTGAGCTCCACCCATAACCTGATGAATCATAACTTCACTATTTGGCAAACAAAATCTTTTGCCTTTTTTACCAGCTGTAAGTAAAACTGAGGCCATACTAGCAGCCATACCAATACAAATTGTAGAAACATCTGGTTTGATAAATTGCATTGTGTCGTAGATAGCTAAACCAGCTGTTACTGATCCCCCAGGACAATTAATATATAATTTTATATCTTTTTCATCATCTTCATTAGCTAAAAAAAGCAGCTGAGCAATAACAGTATTTGCTACATTATCATCAATTGCATTACCAAGAAAAATTATCCTATCTTTTAATAGACGAGAATAAATATCATAGGCTCTTTCGCCGTGATTAGTTTTTTCAATTATTGTTGGTATTAACATATATAAAATTTAGTTATTTTTATTATATATTATTTATAAAATTTTGGGAAGCCTTTTTAATATCTTCAATTATAAAATTTACATTTTTTTTATCAGTAGTAAAACCAGCAGCTTTTTTATGTCCACCACCACCAAAATTTTTGGCTATTTCAGAAGCATCTATTTTTTCGTTAAGAGAACGCATACTTACTTTGTAAGTATTATCTTTATTTTCTTTTAAAACTATAGCCAAATTAGCATCTGTTAAATCATTTAAAATATTTGTTATTCCATCTAAATCTTCTTCTTCTATGTGATATTTGTTCATTTCTTCTAAAGTTATAGAAGTAAAAATTATTTTATCTTCAAGTTTTTTTTCTAATTTAGATAACATAAAACCCCAAGAACGCAATTTTTTTATAGTTTTGTCTAGTATAATATTTTTTTTAATTTTATTAAAATCAGCTCCTTTTCGTAATAAATTTGAAGCGACTCGTAAGGCATTTTTTGAAGTTCCAGCATTAGAAAAATTACTAGTGTCAGTGATAATTCCTAAAAGCAACATTGTCGCCAATTTACTATCTATTTCAATATTATTAAATTTGAAAAAATAATAAAGTAATTCTGTAGTTGAAGACATAGTATCAATTACTAGATTGTGGGATCCAAAAAGATTATTGCTTTTATGATGGTCTATATTTATAATTTTGTCTTTTTTTTTGATAAAATTTTCTTCAACTCCTGTGTGTTTTAAATCGCCAGAATCGCAAATAATAATTGCATCAAAATTTTCTTTCGGTATATATTTTTTTTTGATTGTAAAAAAATTATAGAGAAATTCAAATTGTTCAGAAATTTCAGTACTACTATAAATTTCAGCTTTTTTTCCATTTTTTTCTAAAAAATATTTGATAGCTAAAACCGACCCGATAGCGTCTCCATCTGGATTTTTGTGGGTAAGAATCAAAAAGTTTTGATTTTCTAAGAATAGATTGTGTATTTTTTTAGCTAAGTTTTGCATATTTTTAGCTAGTTATAATATAATATTTAGCAAAAATTGTCAAGATCCTTAAAAAAGTGTATAATTGTTTCGTGCTTTTTTAAGCAATCTCTTTTTTTAAAAAAATATGTTTATAAAAAGAATTGAAATTTGTGGTTTTAAATCTTTTGCAGAAAAGACAGTTTTGAATTTTAAAGAAAATAAAAATGATAAAAATAATATAACTGCGATAGTCGGTCCGAATGGTTCTGGTAAAAGCAATATTTCAGACGCAATTCGTTGGGTTTTAGGTGAACAAAGCATGAAATATTTACGCGGAAAAAAAAGTGAAGATATAATTTTTGCTGGTTCAGAATCAAAAGCCAAAATGAGTATGGCAAGTGTGGTTATGTTTTTAGATAATAGTGATAAAAAAATTGATATTGATTTTAGCGAAGTTGTGATAACTCGTCGTTTGTATCGAACAGGAGAAAGTGAATATTTACTAAATGGTAGCAAAATTAGATTGTTTGATCTACAACTTTTATTAGCTAAAGCTCAATTTGGTCAAGATTCTTATTCACTTATTGGGCAAGGAACAATTGACCGATTACTTTTACAAAGTTCGGCAGAAAGAAAAGATTTTTTTGATGAGGCAGTAGGTATAAAAGAATTTCAAATTAAAAGACATCATTCCGATTTAAAATTAAAAAAGACTAAAGAAAATATTCATCAAGCAGAAGCTATTTTGGCTGAAATCGAACCACGTTTAAAGTCTTTAAAAAAACAGGTTAGTAAATTAGAAAAAAGACAAGAATTAGAAAGTGAATTAAAAAGTTTTCAAGAAAATTATTATTATTCTATCCATTCAGATTTAAAAGAAAAAATAACTGATTTGTCAGATGAATTGGAAGATATTGAAAAAGGATATGTTTTTGCTAATGAAAAATTATTAAATATCCAAAATGAATTGGCTGATTTGGCAAAAGAAAAATCTCGACAAGAATTATTTCAAGAATTACAAATAAAATATGCTGAAGCACAAAATAAAAAAAATAATTTAGAAAAAGAAAAAGCTATAATTATTGGTAAATTACAAACTGAATATAGCAAAGTTGGTAAACAAAATATTGCTTGGTTAGAAAATAAAATAAATGAAATAAAAGAACAAGGAAATCAAATAAAATTAAAAATTGAAAAAGAGTCAATTCAAAAGAAACAAAAAATTGCAGAAAAAAATATTTTAGTTTCAAAAATAGAATCTTTAGAAAAAGAAAAAATAAACAGTTTAAATTTGAAAGCTGGTTTAGAAAAGAAAATTAGCGAAATAAAACAAGGCAAGGATGAATTTCAATTTGAAGGTTTACGATCTGTGTCAGCAATTTTAAAAGAACCAAAAAATAGTTTTAACGGAAATATCTATGGAGTTGTTGCTCAATTAGCTACAGTTGATGAAAAATATCGTTTAGCTCTAGAAATCGCTGCACAAGCAAATCTTGCTTCAATTGTGGTTGAAAATGATAATGTAGCCCAAAATTGTATAAATTTTTTAAAGAGAAATCAATTAGGATATGCTACTTTTCTTCCTTTAAATACGATTAAAGCACGCGTTTTATCTCAAAATATTGAAGAATTTTTAGATAGAGATGGAGTTTATGGTTTGGCAACAGATTTAGCAGATTATGACAAAAAATATGAAAATATTTTTTCTTATGTTTTTGGTTCTACTTTGATAATTGATAGTATGGAAGTAGCGAGAAAAATAGGCATAGGAAAAATCAGGATGGTTTCTTTAGACGGTGATATTTTTGAAACTAGCGGATCTATAAAAGGCGGATTTAGAAAAAAGTCTCGAGGAATTCTATCTTTTTCAGCTGCTGGAAAAGATTATAATGAATACATGCTTGATAATTATGAACAAGAAGCTGTAGAATCTAATGAAAAAATAATTTTTATAGAAAAAACAATTTTTGAAAATAAAGAAAAATTACAAGCTATTTTAACCGAAGAAAATATTTTATCACAAAGACAAGAAATGTTATTAGCTCAATCAAATGAAATTTTTTTAGAACTTTCTAAATTAGAACAAGAGCTTTCAATGTGTTCAATAAGTAAAGAAGATTATGGGGAATTAATGAAAAAATTTGAACAAGAAAAAGAACAAATTACAAAAGTTATAATTTTGGCAGAAAAAGATTTAGAAAATATTATCAAAAAACAAGACGAATTAAACCAAGAAGAAGAAAATAAAAGAAAAAGAATATTTTCTCTGCAAGATGAAATGCAAAAAGCACAATCTGAATTAAATTCAATTTCTGAAAATCGTCATGCTTTGCATGTGCAAAAAACAAAATTAGAAGCTCACGAAGAAGATTTATCACAAGAAATTTATGATGAATTAAAAATTAGTGTACAACTTTTATATGAAAAACAAGCTGAGTTGAAAAAAATTGGATTAACTGAAATTGAAAATTTTAAATCAGAAATAGAAAAAATAAAATATAAATTAACATTGATTGGTGGTATTGATGAAGAAATTTTAGGAGAATACGATGAAATAAAAAATCGTTATGAAAATTTAAATGATGAATTAAAAGATTTGAATAAAGCTTCGACTGATTTGGAAAAAATGATTTCCGAATTAGATAAACTTATGAAGAAAAAACATAATGAAGCTTTCAAAAAAATCAAAAAAGAATTTGCCCGTTATTTTGAAATATTATTTGAAGGTGGAAAAGCTGATCTAATTGAAGTATATGGTTCAGAAAATGAAACTGAAAATGAGACAGAAAGTGATAGTTTATTAAATGAACAAAATAATGGAAATGAAGAAAATTTAGAAGAAAATAAAGAATTACGCAAAAAGAGAATTTTGACAGGTATTGATGTACTTGCTTGTCCTCCTGGTAAAAAAATAAAAAATATTGCTGCTTTATCTGGAGGAGAAAGAACTTTAACTTCAATCGCTCTTTTATGCGCAATATTACATACCAATCCTGCTCCTTTTGTTTTGTTGGATGAAGTTGAAGCAGCACTCGATGAAGCAAATACTCTTAGATTTACAAAAATTTTAGAAGAATTAGCAGAAAAAACTCAGTTTATAATCATAACTCATAATAGAGTTAGTATGCATTCTGCTGACAGATTATACGGTGTGACTATGGGAAATGATGGTGTTTCTAAACTGGTGAGTGTGGATCTTGAAAAATAAAAAGTCAAAAACAGTCTAAAAAGGCTGTTTTTTTTGCTAAAATAAGCGAATAAGTAGATAATAATATTGACAAAAACTTCAAAATATGCTATAGTTGTTTGTTATTATCATAAATAATACCAGTTCTTTACAAAAATTCTCCAAAATTTATATACAAAACTTTCATTTAGATAAGTAAAATTATTTATCTGGATGAAGGTTTTGTGTTTTATTATTTTTATTGTATGGAGATTAAAATGAAAAGTAAAAGAAAGATTTTTAATGAAGTTATGACTATTTTTAAGGAGCTTGGGGATGATTGTCTCAGGGTTTTTCTTGAGAAAGGAAACCGTGAAAAGGTTAAAAAATTTTGTAAAAGTCTTTTGCGGAAAAAATTTGTGGTTAAAGTTGACTACAAGAAAACCGTAGAAGAAAAGGTTGTAGAAATAGGCTACGGCGAAGTAAACCCTTATGTTAATTCGGAATTTTTTCCGATTAACGAAAGAAAGGGCGTGGTCGAAATTGAAATCGAAGCTTTTTATCTGGAAAATGAAATGACTCCATCTGAGGCTGAGGAAAGCCTTAAAAAACATGGACTTCATCCAGCAGAATTTGAACCGTTTCTGAGTTTTGAAGAAAGAAATCCTGAGATAAGAAAACAATGTTCTGTTGCATGTCTTGGTTCCCATATTAATTATGGCCGCATGTGCAATATGTGGTATTCTTATCCGTATTCTTTCACAACAAAAGAAGGAAAAAGCGTTCTGACTTTTACCTTCAAAGATCATGTTTTTGAAAAAGGGACATGTATCCCAGCGGTGAGGTGAAAGTCTAAATTTTTCTCAATTTTCATTTCAGGGTAACCTTCGGGTTACCTTTTTTTATTTAAAATCAAAGTTAATAAGATAATTGACAGAAAATTATCTTTATGGTATATTATAAACCGATAAAAAACCGTCGTTCGCTCTCGTTTTTTTATTCAAAATATATAAATAATATTTATGTTAACAATCCGTTTACAAAGAATAGGTAAAAGAAAACAACCTTATTATCGTTTGATTATCTCAGAAAAAGGAAGAGACACTCAAGCTGGTAGTTTAGAAATTTTAGGACATTATGGGCCAACTCAAACTCCAAAAATTTTAGATTTAAATGTTGATAGAATTAAACATTGGTTAAATGTTGGTGCTCAAACATCAAACACAATTCATAATTTGCTTGTTAGAGAAGGTGTGATTACAGGTGAAAAAAAGAAAAAAAGTGTTAAAATTTCTAACAAAAGAAAAGCTAAAATTGAAAAGAAAAAAGCTGAAGAAGAAGCAAAAATAGCAGCTGCAAAACAAAAAGAATTAGAAGCAAAACAAAAAGCTGAAGAAGAAGCAAAAGCTGCTGAAGAAGCTAAAAAAGCTGAAGCAATGGCTATTGAAACTCCAGTTGAAGAAATCAAAGTAGAAGAAAAACCAGCTGAATAATAAAATTATAAAAATTCACCTCAGGTGAATTTTTTAGTCTAAAGTCAAATGTTGAAAGTTTAAAGTCATTTTTTTGATTAGTTTATAATATAAAACCTTGTCTATTAAATCAGATAAGGTTTTTTTGTAAAACTTTTTTAGTAAAGACTTTTGAAATTTGACTTTTTCCTTTTGAATTTTTAATTTGTCTGTGCTATAATTGATTTATCTAAATATATATTATGTACTGTCCTGTTTGTAAATCAACTGAAACAAAAGTAGTAGATTCTCGTTTGTCTAGCGAGGGTTTTTCAATTCGTCGTCGTCGTGAATGTTTGAAATGTAATTATCGTTTTTCAACAGTAGAAGAAATAGAACTTTTAGATATTTTTGTTATTAAAAAAGATGGCAAAAAAGAAGTTTATAATAGAAAAAAAGTTGAAAGTGGTATTTTGAAATCTTTGTCAAAAAGACCTTATAAACAAGAAGATTTTGATCGTATGATTTATTCTATCGAAAGAGATATCCAAAAAACTAATAAAAAAGAAATTGAAAGTAATGAAATTGGAGAAATCATTATGAAACATTTAAAAAAATTTGATAAAGTTTCTTATATTCGTTTTGCTTCAATTTACAGAGATTTTACTGACGTCGATAATTTTAAAAAAGAAGTTTCATCTTTAATATAAAAATATGGCTGATAAAAAAAATATTAAAATTTCTAATGAAAAATTGGATGAAAAAATTCAAGAGAATAATTTAGTTATAGAAGAAAAAAGCAAAGAGATAAAAGACGAAGATCTAAAAAAACTTATTGAAAAAAATATCAAATGGTCTCAAGTGATTTATAATCAAAATAAAAAAATAAAACATAGAATTACTTTGATGGTTGTTGGAAATTATGTTAGACTATTTTTGATTTTTGTGCCAATCGTCATTGGTATTATTTACTTACCAGATTTTATAGAAAATTATTTAGATAAATATTCTTGGATTTTGGATTTGGAAAATCAAAATAATTTAGATGTTTTATTAAAAAGTTTGAAATAATTTTAGATTTTTAAAAAAGTGTGATATAATAAATTACACTTTTTAGTTTTCTTTTTTTCGACTTCAAAATTATGAAAAATATAATCGCTAAAAATAAAAAAAATATCTTGTGGTTCAAAGAAATTTCCATTAAAGATATTGCTTTGGTTGGTGGTAAAAATGCTAGTTTGGGCGAAATGTATAATAATTTAACAAAAAAAGGAATAAATATTCCTAATGGTTTTGCGATAACCTCAGTAGCTTACTGGAATTTTTTAGAAAAAAGTGGTCTTAAAAATGAAATAAAAAAAGTTTTAAAAGATTTAGATATTTCAGATGTAAAAAATTTAAATTTTATTGGTGAAAAAATTAGAAATTTAATTTTAAAATCTGAATTACCAAAAGAATTACAAAAAGAAATCGAATTTTATTATAAAAATTTATCTGAAACAGAAAAAGTAAAAAATATTTCTGTAGCTGTTAGATCTTCAGCTACAGCCGAAGATTTACCAGATGCTAGTTTTGCTGGACAGCAAGAAACTTATTTAAATGTTTGTGGTATTAAAGAATTGCAATTGGCAGTAAAAAAATGTATAGCTAGTTTATTTACAGACAGAGCGATTTCTTATCGAGAAACAAAAGGTTTTAATCATTTGGATATAGCTTTATCAGTGACTGTCCAAACAATGGTTAGATCTGATATGGGTTCAAGCGGAGTTATGTTTACTTTGGATACAGAATCAGGTTTTCCAGGAGTAGTTTTGATAAATGCAGCTTATGGACTCGGAGAATATGTTGTCAAAGGACGTGTGACCCCAGACCAATTTTATGTTTTTAAAGAAGGAATAAAACAAAATAAAAAAGCTATAATTTCTAAAATTTTAGGTACAAAAGAAGTAAAATTAATTTATAGTACAAGTAATGGTACAAAACAAGAAATTGTTAATTCAAAAGAACAAAATAAATTTGCTATCAGTGAAGATGATGTAGTTAGATTAGCTAAATGGGGGATGGAAATAGAAAATTATTATAAAAAACCACAAGATATAGAATGGGCAAAAGATGGAAAAACTGGAAAATTATATATAGTTCAAGCTAGACCAGAAACTGTAAAATCACGAGAAAACCACAATTACATAGAAACTTATGAACTAAAAAAGAAAGGTAAAAAACTTTTAAGTGGTGTTGCTGTTGGACAAAAAATTGGTGCCGGAAAAATGAAAATTATTGATGACCCAAAACAAATGAAAATATTTAAAAAGGGTGAAGTTTTAGTAACTAGAATTACTGATCCAGATTGGGAACCAATTATGCGTATTGCTTCGGCTATTATAACTGAACAAGGTGGAAAAACTTCTCATGCTGCGATTGTATCTCGAGAACTTGGAGTACCTTGTATTGTCGGAGCAAAAAATGCTAGAAAAATTTTGAAAAATAAAAAACAAATTACAGTGAGTTGTGCTGAAGGTGATGAAGGTTATATTTATGACGGAATTTTACCTTTTGAAGTTAAAAAAACAGAAATAAAAAAAGTAAAAGAAACTAAAACTAAAATAATGATGAATGTTGGTGATCCTGACAATGCTTTTTCATTATCTTTTTTACCAAACGACGGTGTTGGTTTAGCAAGAGAAGAATTTATTTTTTCTAATTTTATTAGAATACATCCTTTAGCTTTGGTGAATTATGAAAAACTAAAAGATAAAGAAGCAAAAAAACAAATCGCCGAAATTACTAGAGCTTACAAAAATAAAAGTGATTATGGTATTGATAGATTAGCAGAAGGAATTGCTAGAATAGCCACAGCTTTTTATCCAAAAGATGTGATTGTCCGTTTAAGTGATTTTAAAACAAATGAATATGCTACTTTAATTGGTGGTAAAGAATTTGAACCAAAAGAAGAAAATCCAATGCTTGGTTTTCGTGGTGCTAGTCGCTATTATTCAAAAGAATACAAAGAAGGTTTTAAAATGGAGTGTGAAGCAATAAAAAAAGTACGTAATGAATTTGGTTTAAAAAATGTTATCGTTATGGTTCCTTTTTGTCGAACTCCAGAAGAAGGCGAAAAAGTTTTAAAAACAATGGAATCTTTTGGTTTAAAAAGAAATGAAAATGATTTAAAAGTTTATGTCATGTGTGAAATTCCAAGTAATGTAATTTTAGCTGAAGAATTTGCTAAAATTTTTGATGGATTTAGCATTGGTAGTAATGATTTAACACAATTAACTTTAGGAGTTGATCGTGACTCATCTTTAGTTAGTCATATTTATAATGAAAGAAATCACGCAGTTTTAAAACTTATAAAAGATGTTATTCAAGTAGCTCATAAATATAAAAGAAAAGTAGGAATTTGTGGTCAAGCTCCAAGCGATTATCCAGAATTTGCTGAATTTTTAGTTAGACAAAATATAGATAGTATTTCGCTTAATCCGGATACAGTTTTAAACACTCGTGAAAGAATTTCTTTTGTAGAAAGTACTTTAGGAAAAAGAGGAAACAAAACCCATAAACCATCTTTGGGTCTTTTAACTTTATTAGGATTTTTATCAGCTGGAATTTTGTTTTTAGGCTCGGGTTGCAGTTTAAACAATAATAAAAATTTAGTCGAAGAAAGATTGAGTATGGGAAATGTCAGACAAAATTTAACTGAAAAAATAGAAACACAAAAACAAAATGAACTTGATTCTCATAAATCAAAATTGAGTATAAACAGTTTTGCTCATTTTACTTTGGATTACCCAAGCAAATGGTCAGTAGAAAATTGGTCCAGTGGTTTAAATTTAAGTAATGGTGAACAATTTGTCAGTATTTATAAACAAATCATACCCCATCCAATTTCTGATGAAAATAAAACAAAAATAATTATTAGTAATGTTGATGCCTACTATTATGAAGCACAAGGTTTAAATAGCACAACTTTGTATATTGCTGAGATTCCTTTATCAGATTATGTATTAGAAATAAATTCAAATTCTAAAAATGTTTTTGATGAAATTTTATCAGGATTCAATTTTGTTACTGATGATGAAATTCCTGATAGAAATCTTAATCATTGGGATATTTTGGATAAAAGAGTTTGTGTACAAATGATTACTTACGCTCAAAAAACTTCTGATTCTAAATGCCAAGCTTTTGGTTCACCATGCGAAGTACCAAACGGTTGGTCAGTTTGTAGTGAATAATTATGCTAAGAGGAGGGGAAATTATAAAGTTTGTTAAGGATATTTTATTTCCGATTTTTTGTCTTTCTTGCGAAAAAGTTGAAGAAACATATTTATGTGAAAAGTGTTTTGAAAAACTTGATTTTTCTGGTGTTTTTGAATGTTCAGTTTGTCATAAAAAAAGTCATTTTGGTGAAGTTTGTAATAAGTGTAAAATTAAAACTAGTTTAGATTTTGAAATAGCAATTTTTGAATATCAAGAAAAATATTTAATAGCAAAAATTTTACATGAATTTAAATATAATTTTGTTGAAGATTTAAAAAATATTTTGGAAATTTTTATTGATAATTTTTTACAAAAAAATCTCGATTATTTTTTGGATATTGATTTTATTGTTCCAATTCCATTACATAAAAAAAGATTTGCTGAAAGAGGATTTAATCAATCAGAAATTATTGCTAAAATTTTAGCTAAAAAAATAAATAAACCAGTTTTAAATTTTTTAAAAAGAAATAGATACACTTTACAACAAGCTAAGTTAGACAGAGAAGGTAGATTAAAAAATTTAGAAGATTCTTTTGAAATTATAAAAAATATTGATTTTGATTTAGAAAATAAAAATATTTTATTAGTAGACGATGTTTTTACTACTGGAACTACTATGGGCGAAGCTGCTAAAATTTTGAAACAAAATAAAATAAAAATAGTAAAAGGTTTTACGATCGGGAGAGGGAAGTAAATTAAAAATGCAAAATTAAAAATTAAAAAAAATTGAAAAAGAAAACGGACGCCGAAACGTCCGTGGTATTATTTCTCCTTTAAAAAATTTAAAAAAGTTAATAATATATTTCGGCCGCTACAACGCGACCTTTATTGTATATAATCTGGGCAGCTTTTATTTGCCCAGATTCTATTTCTCTTTGAATTTCTTCCTTTATTTTTTTCTCTCCTGCCTTTCCTCCTTCGGCAAAAGAGAGAAATTTTGCATTTAAATTTTCTTCAGGATTTTCCGTAAAAACGATTTCTCCTGAATAGAGAAATCTGCCACTGTAAACAGTTTTTACAGATAAAACATGTTTACCTTTTAGACCGTCTGTTAAATTTTTTTCAATATCTTTTGCCCGGGCTTCGAGCTGCTCTTTTTCACTTTCGAGAAAAAGAACTTTGATTTTTTCTCCTGCCTGTGGAGTTCCTATCTCAACTTTCTGAGAAGAATAGCTTTCGCAGGAAATAAGAAAAAGAGAAAAAAGAATTACCACGATAAGAAACATTTTTTTCATTGGAGTCCTCCTAAAAATAATAATGTACAAAAACGGACAGGCGAATTCTAGCAGAAATAATATAAAAAATCAAGAGTCGCTTGTGAATTGCTTTACTTGTCTAAAAGACTAAAAAATGATAGAGTATAAAAATCAGTCTTAATTTATGTTATGTTTGAAGAATTTAAAAAATTTGCTATTAAAGGCAATGTTATTGATCTAGCTGTTGGTGTGATTATTGGTGGTGCTTTTGGTAAAATAGTTACATCACTAGTAAATGATATAATCATGCCACCAATCGGTTTTCTACTTGGAGGAGTTGATTTTTCGGAATTGTTTTTGACTATTAAAAAAGCGACTGATTTAGCTCCAGCTATTACTTGGAATTACGGAGCTTTTATAAATAATATTGTTGATTTCCTTATAATTTCTTTATCAGTTTTTATTTTTGTAAAACAAATAAATAAGTTTCACAAAAAAGAAGAAAAAAAAGAAGAAAAAAATTCTGAAGAAATTTTACTATTACGCGAAATTCGTGATTTATTAAAAAAATAAAATATTTATAATTTTTTATCTATGAAAAAAATAATTATTACCGGAGCTACCGGTCAAATCGGTTCTGAACTTACTATAGAGCTGAGAAAAAAATATGGAGAGGAAAATGTCATTGCTGTAGGTCATTCAAAAAAACCAGAGGGTGAATTAGCAAATGGACCTTTTGAAAATGCTGATGTCAGCAATAGAGAAGAATTTAATAATTTAGTAAAAAAATATCAACCAGATACGATTTTTCATTTAGTTGGTATTTTGTCAGCAAAAGGAGAAAATAATCCTGAATTAGCTTGGAGTGTAAATATGGGAGGATTAAAAAATGTTTTAGATATTGCTGTGGAAAATAATGTCAAACAAATTTTCTGGCCAAGTTCAATTGCTGCTTTTGGTCCTACAACTCCACTTATAGATACACCACAACATACTGTTTTGGAACCAACAACTATGTATGGAGTGACAAAAGTTGCCGGAGAACTGATGTGTCAATATTATAATAAAAAATATGGTTTAGATATCAGAAGTCTTCGTTACCCAGGTCTTATCAGTTATAAAACTGCTCCAGGCGGTGGTACAACTGATTATGCTGTCGCAATTTATTTTGAGGCGGTTGCTAATAAAAAATATGAATGTTTTGTGAGTAAAGAAACTGTTTTGCCGATGATGTATATGGATGATGCGATTCGGGCAACAATTGAACTTATGGAAGCACCAATAGAAAAAATAAAAGTTAGGACAAGTTATAATTTAACTGCAATGAGTTTTTCAGCTGAAGAATTGGCAGAAAATATCAAAAAAAGAATCCCAGATTTTATTTGTGAATATAAACCTGATTTTAGACAACAAATAGCTGATTCTTGGCCACGTTCAATAGATGATAGTGCTGCCAGAAAAGATTGGGGTTGGAATCATAAATATAATTTAGACGAGATGACCGATGACATGTTAAAGCATATAAAATAAATTTAATTTTTTAAAAACGGCTTGAATTGCCGTTTTTTTGTTTTTCTGTTAAAGTATACATATAAAAAATTTATGAAAATAACAATCAGTAATCAAACACAGTTTGAAGAAATTAAAACTAAAATTAAAAAAGATGGATTAACTAATTTGCATATTTTAGCAGATTTTGATAGAACTTTAACTTATGGTTCAGTTGCCGGTAAAAAAACACCATCAATTATTTCTCTTTTAAGAGACGGAAAACATTTATCAGCTGATTATAGTGAAAAAGCTCATGCTCTTTTTGATAAATACAATAAAATAGAGACTGATCCAAAAGTGGATATAAAAGAAAAAAAGAAAGCAATGGCAAAATGGTGGCGTCTTCATTTTAAGCTTTTGTTAAAATCACAATTACATAAAAAAGACTTAAAAGATATTTTAAAAAATGATGATTTAAAATTTAGAGCAGGCGTGGAAAATTTTTTAGATTTTTTGTATGAAAATAATATACCGATTATTATATTTTCTGCTAGTGGTTGCGGAGAAGCTATACCTTTATTTTTTAAAAAATACAAAAAAAATTATTCAAATATTTTTTATTTAATAAATCGTTTTGAATGGGACAAAAATGACCAGGCAGTTTCAATACAAAAACCCATAATTCATAGTTTAAATAAAGATGAAACTTTATTAAAAGATTTTTCAAAAATTTTTACCAAAATTAAAAATAAGAAAAATGTTATTTTATTAGGTGATGGCTTGGGAGATTTAGGAATGATTAGTGGTTTTGATTATAAAAATTTACTAAGTATTGGATTTTTGAATTTTGATTTTGAAAATTTACGAAAAATTTATAAAGAAAATTTTGATGTGGTTTTAGAGGGAGATGGAGATTTTAATTTTGTAAATAAATTAATGAAAGATTTAAAATAATTAATTTTATATATGGGAAATCCATTTTTGTTACAAGCATGTCTAAGATTAAAACAAGAAGATATTCCAAATCCATTGGAAATTGGTAAAGAATATAAATTTGTTAAAGATGAACACAGACTTTATCAAATAAAAGTTCCAATGGATTTGAGAGATGAAAATTGGAACGCTTTTGGTAGGTGTGTTATAACTGAATATACAGTTGGGAATAATAAAACTTTTGGTAAATATGTCATGGTAAAAATTTTTGATGATGAAGAAAAGAAACATATAACTAAGACTTTTGTGTCTGATGAAGAGGTTGAAGAAGTTTTAAAAAATAATTTTTATGAAAAAAAATAGTCTAATAAAATTTATGAAACTATGGAGATAAAAAAATTATATAAATTAGTTTGTAAAAATGTTCTTAACAAAGATTATATAAAACATGATGTAAATTCTGCCATTTTGGCTTTGCATGAATCAGCAACTAAAATTTGGCAAGCTAAAGAAAATAATGATAACAAAAAAATTAATTTAAGAGTTGCTTCTGCTTTGATTTCAATTTTTTATATTATGAATGAATTAAAAATTGATGATCCAGAAAAGATTTTATTAGAAAAAATTGAACATTTAAAAAAAGAGCTTTAGGCTCTCTTTTTAATTAACTTATTTTTACTTTTGTTTTTTCAGAAATTTCTTCTATAATTTTTTTTATCTTTTTTTCACCTTCTTCAGTATAGAAAGATAACTCAATAGAATAATTATTTTTTTTGGCAAAATCAAAAATTTCTTTTATTAATTCTCGAGAATAGCCATGATTTTGATAAATTGGGTCAATTGAAATAAATTTAAGCCACAGACTTTTGAGATTTTCTGGATTTTCTTCTAATTCAGCTAAACCAATTATTTTTTCTGATTCTTTTATTACTGGATAGAATTTTTTATTTTTATCATATTTACTGTCTAGAATAGCTTCTAGATCAAAATATTTAAAAACACCCTCTTTTTCTGGATCATTAAATCTTTTATCTTGTGGTACATTTTTTCCTTGATAAATAAGATCTAAAAGTTCTGTAAGTGATAAAACAGAAGTCGTAGTATTTTTTTGTTCTTTATTTTCAAAGTTATTAAAATTTTCCATATTTTATTGTGTTAAAATATCTTTTACAGTCTTTTGTTCACCAGCTATCTCTAATTTAAAATTTTCATTTTCTGGTTCAGCAATAGAATGAATAAGAAAATTTACAGCTTCTTTTTTTATTTTTTTGTATTCAGATAAAATTTCATCAATTTGTTTATTATTTATTTTTTCCAATAAATAATCTACGGAAATATATTTATTTTTTCCTAATTTTTTTAATAAAGTTTTTTGGTCAAAAACAGGATTATTTTTTAAAAAATTTAAAATCGCAATAAAAAAATTTTTTTTATCATTTTCTAATAAAGTTAAAAAATATTTTTTATTTTCTATTGTAACATCCGGATTAAATTTTAAGAAGTTTATATTTTCTTTTGCGTATAAATCATCAATTGAATCTTTGTTTATTTTTTGTAAAAAATCATTTTCAATTTGTTTGGTTGCAATGTAAGAAGGTCTGATATCTATTTTTTCTCGACCGTTATAAGTTAAAACTTGTTTTATTGATTCATTATCTTTTATATCTGTAGTTAATAATTTATAAATAAAACGTGCAGAACGTCCATTACCATCAGCAAAAGCATGAATTTCTCTAATTGCAACTAAAAAAAGCAAAGCAATATCTTCCAAATTTTTATTTTTTTTGTTCATTTGTTTAGCAGTTTCCAATGTTTCTTCAAGTAATGATTTTCTATCTTCAAAAGCTGGAGGCATATGAATAATCATTCTGTCACTACCAATTGAGACATCTTCTCCATCTCTTTCCCATTCTTTTTTATTTTTGTCTCTTAAAATTCCATTTAATCCGGTTAAAAGATTTAAAAAATCTTGATTTTCAAGATTAGCTAAAAAATTTCTTTTAGTTTCTTCATTTTTAAAAATTTCTTGAAAAGAATTATTATTAAATTCTTCTATATTTTTAGATTGTTTTAAAAATCTAATAAGAGCTTCAGCTCTATTTTCTCGATTTGTTTTTTCAAATTTATTAAAATTTTCCATATTTTGTTTATTATCTAAGTTTAACTTAAAATTTTGAATAAATCAAGATATTGAAAAAAAAGATTTTTTATTATATTATATATAAACTTTAATTTAATTTTATGACAAAAAAAGTTTTACTTTTAATTTTAGACGGTTGGGGAATAGGCAAATCAGAAAATGATAATCCAATATATTTAGCTCGTCCCTTGTTTTGGGATAAAATGTTAACAGAATATCCAAATTCAGTGATTAATACTCGTGAAGAAAATGTTGGATTGCCTTTTGGTTGTCTGTCTGGTTCAGAAGTTGGACATTTAACTTTGGGTGCTGGAAGAGTTGTGTTGCAAGGAGCAATGCGTATAGATAATTCTTTTAAGAGTAAAGAATTTTTTGAAAATGATGTTTTAAAAAAAGCTGTTGAACAAGTTAGAAAATTAAATTCACGAATTCATTTTGTTGGTCTGTTAAGTGATGGAGGAATTCATGCTCATTTTAATCATTTGTTAGGTCTAATAGATTGGGCGAAACAAAATGATTTGCCGGTTTCTCTGCATTTATTTTTAGATGGTCGTGATATGTCACCAATGAGTGCATTAAAACTTTTGCAAGAAAAAATTTTACCAGTTTTAAATGATAAAATAAAAATCTCAACTATTTGTGGTCGTTCAATATCTATGGATAGAAGTGAGAATTGGGACAGAACTGAAAAAATTTTTAAACTTTTAACTAATATTGAAGAAACAAAAAATGATTTAATAAAGATTTTAGAAAAAAATTATGAAGAAAACATTAGTGATGAATTTATTGAGCCAATAAGTTTGAATAATGACAAAATAAAGCAAGATGATGTTGTTCTCTTTTTTAATTTTCGTGCTGATCGAATGCGACAACTTTTGCGTTTATTTGTGGAACATGCTCCAAAAACAGTTCAAGATAATATTGTTGTGCCAAAAAATTTATTTTTAATTACTATGACGGAATACGATTCTGATTTTAAAGAAGCTTGGGTTTTATTTCCGCCTTATTATCCAAAAAATACTCTTGGCGAATGGCTTAGTTTAAATAATTTGCGTCAATTTAGAATTACTGAAACTGAAAAATATGCTCATATAACTTATTTTTTTAATGGTGGACAAGAGCAGGTTTTTCCCGGAGAAGACAGACTTGTAATTCCTTCTTTAGGATTAACAAATTATGCTGGTCATCCAGAAATGAGTTTGGATGAAATTGTAAGTTCTTTAGAAAGAGTTTTGCTTAAAAAAGAATATGATTTTGTTGTTTGTAATTTTGCTAACGGTGATATGGTTGGACACAGCGGAGATTTAAAAGCTGGAATTAAAGCAGTTAAGTATATTGATAAAGCTTTAGAAAAAATTATTTCTATTTGTCAGAAAAATGAATATACAGCAGTCATTACTGCTGATCATGGAAATATAGAAAAAATGATTGAAGGACAATTTCCAAATACCGCACATACTTTTAATGATGTTCCTTTGCTTGTTACTGACAAAAAAATTAAACTAAGAAAAAAAGGGTTTTTGTATGAAGTTGCGCCAACAATTTTAAAAATTATGGAGTTAAAAAAACCAGATGAAATGACGGGAGAAGCGTTGTTTTAAAAATTAAAAATCAGGGGATATTTTGATTTTTAGTCAATGTATTTATTTGACTATTTTATAAAGATAAGTTATAATCATTTTCGTTATTTTAAGATAAAATAAAGTCAAAATCAATGGAGAGGTGGCTGAGTGGTCGAAAGCGGCACACTGCTAACGTGTTGTCTGGATCAAACCGGACCCAGGGTTCGAATCCCTGCCTCTCCGCCAAAAAAACAATTTAAATATTATGGAGAGATGGCTGAGTGGTTTAAGGCGGCGGTCTTGAAAACCGTTGCAGATGAAAGTCTGCCTAGGGTTCGAATCCCTATCTCTCCGCAACAAAAACCGTTTTAAAGCGGTTTTTTGTTTTAAATTTATCATTTGATTTTATATTTTTAATAAGATAAACTAGTAGAAGTTAAATAATGTGATAAGATTTTGATAATTTATTTAATAATATGTCATCAACAATAACAATAATAATTGGGTTACCTGGATCTGGCAAAACAACATTTATTAAAAATAATTTTAAAAAATTAGAAAATATTTTAATTTGTGATGATTTTCACAAGTCATCATCAAATCATACTCATAATTTTACAGATAGTCGTTATTATTTAAAACTTAAAGATGCTTTGTCTATGAATAAAAATATTGTTTTATCAGATATTGCTTGGTGTAAAAAAGAAAGAAGAGATTTGTTATTGTCTGAAATTGATAAATTGACAAAAAAATTAAAAATTAATCCTAACATAGAATTTATATATTTTGAAAATAACCCATTAGCTTGTAAAAATAATGTAATTAAAAGAGATAGAAAAGAAAGAGTTGAAAGAGAATTGCAAATTATAGATGAGTGGAGTGCAAAATATATTATTCCTGATAATATAAAAACTTTTCCTGTCTATAATTAAGCATTATTATCTTTTATTTCCTTGTTTACACAAAAAACCGTTTTAAAGCGGTTTTTTGTTTTAAATTTATCATTTGATTTTATAATTTAAATAAGGTAAACTGATAAAAGTTAGATAAATATTATATGGAATTTCAGCATTTGCACGTTCATAGCCATTTTTCTCTTTTGAACGGATTAACAAAAATTAAACCATTGGTTAAAGGTTTTAAAGACCGTGGTTTTAAAGCTGCTACATTAACTGATGGTGGTTCTCTTTATGGCGCCATAAAATTTTATCAAACTTGTGAAGAAGAAGGTATTAAACCAATAATTGGTTTTGAAGCATATTTGGGGCCAAGAGATTTATCGCAAAAAGACGAAGAATTAGACAAAGAAATTTATCAATTAGTTTTGATTGCAGAAAATTATGATGGTTACAGAAATTTGATGAAATTATCTTCAATCGGTCATTTGCAAGGTTTTTTTCAAGGTAAACCAAGAATAGATAAAAAAATCTTAAAAGAAAATAGCAAAGGCATAATTTGTTTGTCTGGAAATATAAAAGGTGAAATATCACAACTTTTATTAAAAGATAAAACTGAAGAAGCAAAAAAAGTTGCTAAAGAATTTAATGAAATTTTTGGACAAAACAATTTCTTTTTAGAATTAAATGACCATCCTGCTTTAAGTGGTCAAGTTGATGTAAATAATAAAATGATAAAAATTTCACGTGAATTAAACATTCCTTTGGTGGTAAGCCGTGATGTTTATTATTTAAATCTAGAAGATGCTGAAGCGCAAGATATTTTAGTCTGTATTCGAGATGGATTAAAAGTTGATTCATTTGACCGAGAAGATTTGCGTCATGTAGATAGATCTTTAAATAAAGCTGAAGATATAGAATCACGTTTTCGTCATGTTTCTGATGCAATTGAAAATACTGTAAAAATTCGTGATCGTGTAAATTTAAAATTAGAACTTGATAAATGGCATTTTGCACCAGTTGATTTGTTGCCAGGAAAAGATGCTGATGAAACTTTGCGTGAAATGGTTTTTTTTAGGATTAAAAATTTTTTTCCTGAATATAAAGAAAATATTGAAAAAACTAAACAAATTGAAGAAAGAATAGAATATGAACTAAATATTATTAAAACAAAAGGCTATTCTCCTTATTTCATCTGTGTAGCTGATTTTGTTAATTATGCTAAAAGTCATGGTATTGTAGAAACTACTAGAGGTTCTGGAGCAGGTTCACTTGTCTCTTATATAATGGGTATCACTACTGTTGATCCACTTCGTTTCAAATTACCTTTTGAAAGATTTTTAAATCCTTTTCGTCCAAGTCCACCTGATATTGATACTGATTTTGCTGACGACAGAAGAGACGACATGATTGAATATGTGACAAAAAAATATGGTGAAGAAAAAGTTGCCCAGATTATTACTTTTGGTACTATGGCAGCTCGTGGTAGTGTTCGTGATGTTGGACGAGTTTTAGGTTTTTCTTATAGTTTTTGTGATCAAGTTTCCAAATTGATCCCGATGGGTTCACAAGGTTTTCCAATGACAATTAAACGAGCGCTTGAAGAAGAACCTGATTTAAAAAAATTATATAATTCAAATGCAGATGTAAAAAAATTATTGGATTTAGCACAAAAAGTTGAAGGTTGTGCACGTCATACTTCAATTCATGCTGCTGGTGTAGTGATTGCACCGACTCCGCTTGTTGAATTTTCTCCAGTCCAAAGAGAAACTGGTGGAACTCGTATAACTACACAATATGAAATGAAATCAGTAGAAGCTGCTGGTGTTTTAAAAAATGATTTTTTAGGAATTAGAAATTTGTCAATTTTAGGAAATGCAGTTGAAATTGTAGAAAAAACTACTGGTGAAAAAGTTAATATTTATACTTTGCCTTTAGATGATAAAAAAACTTTTGATATGTTAGCTCGTGGTGAAACAATGGGTGTTTTTCAATTATCTGGTTCAGGAATGACTAGATGGCTAAAAGAATTGAAACCAAACAGAATCGAAGATATTATGGCGATGGTTGCTCTTTATCGACCTGGACCAATGGAATCAATTCCTGAATATATTAAAAGAAAATATAATCCTGAAGCTGTAAAATATTTTGATCCACGTTTAGAAAAAATATTAGACGCATCTTATGGTCTTTTGGTTTATCAAGATGATGTGATGCTAACAGCAATTGAACTCGCAGGTTATGATTGGATGGAAGCTGATAAATTTAGAAAAGCGATGGGTAAAAAAATTCCTGAGGAAATGGCAAAACAAAAAGAAAAATTTTATGATGGTTGTAAAAATCATGGTCAAATAAAAAAAGAAATTATTGATGAAATGTGGCATGCTATTGAACCTTTTGCAGCTTATGGTTTTAACAAAGCTCATGCTGCTAGTTATGGAATTGTGGCTTATCAAACTGCATATATGAAAGCTCATTATCCAGTTCAATATATGGCAGCTGTTTTAGCAGCTGAATCTGGTGATAATGATAAAATCGCCATGATTGTTGGTGAATGCCGACGTATGGAAATAGAAGTTTTAGCACCGGATATAAATGAAAGTTTTAAATCTTTTGCTATGGTTTCTAAACCTGGAGAAAAAGGTAGAATTCGTTTTGGTTTATCAGCTGTAAAAAATGTTGGGGAACATATTTGTGAAGTTATTTATCGTGAAAGAAAAAATAATGGACCATATAAAAATTTAGAAGATTTTTTGGAAAGAGTAGAAGATAAAGATTTAAATAAAAAATCTTTGGAAAGTTTAATTAAAGTTGGAGCTTTAACTTGTTTTAATATTGATCGAGGAATTTTACTAGCAAATATTGAAAATCTTTTGAATTTTATCAGACAAAAAAAAGAAAAAAAATTGACTAATCAAAATTCACTTTTTTTTGGAACTAGTATTTCTTTGGATTCTAAAGTTGTTTTAAAAGATTCAGCTTTAGCAACTTTGGATGATAAATTGAAATGGGAAAAAGAATTAATCGGAATTTATGTATCTTCTCATCCTTTCACTTATTATGAAAATATTTTTAAAGATAAAATTACAAAAATTATTGATGTAGAAAATTATAAAAGAGATGATTGGATTGTGATCGGCGGAGTAGTGGATAAACTAAGCAAAAAAATTACCAAAAAAGGTTCAATTATGATGTTTGCTACTCTTTTGGATGAAACCGGACGGGTAGAGATGTTAGTTTTTCCAAAAACTTACGAAGAAACAAAATCAGCTTGGGTAGAAGGAAATATACTTTGTGTAATCGGTAAAACTCCAAAAGAAACTGGAGATAATAAAATTTTTGTAGAAAAAGTTTATGTTTTAAATAAAAATAACGCTGGAGAAGTGGTAAAATTTTTGTCTGTAGCTCAAAATAAAGAATACAAAAAAATTGATAAATATATAGAATTATTTTTATCACAAAATGAATTAAAGGATAAAGCGGATAAACTGAAGGAAATTTTAGCTGCGAATCCTGGTGAAAATGATATTTATATAAAAGTAGAAAACAGTGTTATCAAATTAAATTTTAAAGTAGCTCGTGGAGAAAAATTAGAAAATGAGCTTAAAAATTTATTTTCTGAGATAAAAATTAACCTGGTTAATTGATTTATTATGCCTGAATTACCTGAAGTTGAAACAATAAAAAAAGATTTAAGTAAATATATTTTACACAAAAATATCTCAGCGGTTTTTATTAGTCCCAAAGCTAAAATAAATAAAAATAAAAACTTTTTTCTTGATTTTTTATTAGATTCTAAAATAAAAAAAATAAATAGAATTGGAAAATTATTTTTTTTAGAATTTGAAAATTCTGAAATATTTTTGCTTATTCATTTGAAAATGACTGGTCAGCTTATTTTTGTCTGTGATAAAAAAGTGATTGGCGGTGGACATAGTGAAAATAAATTAAATTTAAATTTACCAAATAAAAGTACCAGAATTATTATTAGTTTTATTGATGGTTCAAAACTTTTTTTTAATGATACTCGTCGTTTTGGTTATTTTAAATTAGTCAATAAAAAAGAATTAGAAACAGAAAAAAATAAATATGGTTTAGAACCTTTGACTAAAAATTTTATTTTTGAAAATTTTAGAACTATTTTTATAAATAAAAAAAGTATTTTAAAATCTTTTTTGCTTAATCAAAAAAATATTGCTGGATTGGGAAATATTTATGTTGATGAATCTTGTTTTGACGCTGGAATACGTCCAGATAGGCGAGTAAATACTTTAAATAAAAATGAGATAAAAAAATTAGCTAATTCTATCAAAAAAATAATAAAAAAAGCCTGTGAAAAACGCGGTACTACTTTTAATAATTATGTTGATCCAGATGGTAATCAAGGAAATTACTCTAAATATTTAAAAGTTTATGGTCGTAGTGGACAAAAATGTTTGAAATGTGGAGAAAAATTACGAAATATAAAAATTAGTGGTCGAATTACTGTTTTTTGTGCCAAATGTCAAAAATAATATTTTGTGAATAATTTTTTTCTATCTTATTGACAGAAAAGTTTGATTATTATATAATAATTTCGATTTTATTTTGACAAACAAATTGTTTCATTAAAACATTTGATTTAATTAAAATCAAAAAAATGCACGCCTAGCCCAGTTGGTTACCTGCCTGCCGGTAGGCAGGGAGCATCTCGTTTACAAAAAATTTATTTATGCACGCCTAGCTCAGTTGGTTAGAGCATCTCGTTTACACCGAGAGGGTCAGGGGTTCGAATCCCTTGGCGTGTACTAAAATCCCGTTTTGAGCGGGATTTGTTATTAGAAAGTTTTTTTAAATAAAGACAAACACGCCGTCATAGCTCAGTTGGTTACCTGCCTGCCGGTAGGCAGGGAGCGCATCCATTAAAACTTTTCAAACACGCCGTCATAGCTCAGTTGGTACCTGCCTGCCGGTAGGCAGGGAGCGCATCCATTAAAACTTTTCAAACACGCCGTCATAGCTCAGTTGGTACCTGCCTGCCGGTAGGCAGGGAGCGCATCCATTAAAACTTTTCAAACACGCCGTC